>MAAC01010191.1_pt1 | contig 302375 bp, 281 predicted proteins | sample 1115981 | NCBI WGS metagenome assembly MAAC01 (sample SAMN04961126, study PRJNA320927) | seawater metagenome | isolation source: sample BD02T64 sea water enriched with oil for 64 days | place: USA:Gulf of Mexico | collected 2013-07-27 | reverse complement strand
ACTCAGAAGTGAAACGCAGTAGCGCCGATGGTAGTGTGGGAGTTCCCATGTGAGAGTAGGACATTGCTAAACTTCTCTTTAGAAAAGCCCGCAACAATGTTGCGGGCTTTTTGCTTTTCTAAATTCATTTAAATTTATATACAAAAACATCACTTCCAATAGTAGTGTGACTCATGCAAGGTAAACCCATGTGAGAGTAGGATATTGCTAAACTTCTTTTCAAAAAAACCGTAGCTAACGCTACGGCTTTTTGCTGTATGATTTACAAAATATTGCTAATTTAATGGTCCTAACATCTTTATATAGAAGGTCTTAGAGAAAGTTTAGAAAACAAACTAAGGAAACTGTTTATTTTAGTAAATAAACTTATTTGAAAATCAAAGATATGCGAATAAAAATAAAAAAAGTGATTTTTCTCTAGCCTAGAGGGCATAATTTGATACACTATCCGCTTAAAAATAATACTAATAAAAAATATACAAAAAGTAAATTGATGTACTTCTTTGTATGTGAAGCATGGGAACCTTGATGGAACCAAGGATATATAAGCCTGAACGTCCAGACCTGCAGAATTCTAAGTTGAAGTCTTTATTAGATGATCTCAATTTATTGAATGAACAGCTTGTAGAGGAAAGGGCTAATTGTGAAGCTTTAAAGCAAGAGCATCGCTTAGAGCTTGAAGCTTTAGTAGCTGAGCGAACCCAAGAGTTACAAGCCGCGAATTTAAACTTGCGTATGCAAATGGCTGAACGCCGTAAAGCTGAGCAGCAACTTTATTTTGAAGCACACCACGATGCTTTAACAAAACTTCCAAACCGAGCCATGTTTTCAGACAGACTTAGCTATGCTATACGACGCCTGAAACGACATCCTAACCAAAGAATTGCTGTGCTTTTTATTGATCTCGATAGGTTCAAGATGATCAATGATACGTTGGGCCATCATGCAGGTGACTTATTCCTAATTGAAATTGCAAATCGTTTACGTTCATGTGTACGTGATAATGATGTATTGGCGAGACTTGGTGGTGACGAATTTGTTATTTTATTAGACTCGTTAAAGTCTGATGATGCAGAAGAAGTAGCCAGTCGAATTATTAGCAGTATAGAAAAGCCATACACCATTGAAAGTAATACCTTGTATTCCAATGCGAGTATAGGTATTGCTTTATGTAATAGGCGTTATAAAAATGCTGATGAGATATTAAGAGATGCAGATGCAGCAATGTATCAGGCCAAAAGCCTTGGACGCGGTCGCTATGTTTTTTTTGATGACAGCATGCGTGAAAAACTAATTGCTACGTTGACATTAGAGCAAGAGTTACGTATTGCTATAGATAAACAACAGTTTGAATTGCACTACCAAAAGATTACTAATTTGGATAGTTCTGAAGTGATTGGCTTTGAAGCCCTTTTGCGCTGGAACCATCCTAACAAGGGGTTATTGACGCCTAGTGAATTTTTATATCTTGCAGAAGAAACAGGCATTATCTTACATATAGAAACATGGGTGGTAGAAGAAGTCGCCAGACAGCTAGAATATCTACAGGATGATGTAGATTATCAGCATGCATTTATCGCAATAAACCTTTCAGGAAGGCATTTAACACAAGCTAACCAATTAAATAAATTAATTTCTTTAATAAAGAAACAATCTTTTGAACCACAACGTTTGATTTTAGAGTTTAATGAATCCGCTTTTAGCAACCATGCTGATGTTGCGTTGAAAGGGTTGCGTAAATTAAAAAGTGCGGGTGTTAAATTGGCGTTAGATGATTATGCCTCTGGTGTTTCATCGTTTAGCTTTTTACATAGTTATCCATTTGAATTTATCAAACTAGATCGTGGTTTTATAAAGACATTAAAGAGTAATGATAAAAATTTATCATTAGTGAAAGCATTACATGAGTTAGGTGAACAGTTTGGTTACCGTTTGGTTGCCGAAGGGATAGAATCAGAGAGCGTCATGAAGAAACTCCATTCAGTGGGTTGTGAATTTGGTCAGGGTTACCACATAAGTAAACCAGAAAAGTTTCTAGAAAACACCAACAAAAAGCAAGGTAAAAACTGCGCATAATCCTTCAGACACTGCACCCATCAAAAACAAAAAACACATTAGCATATAACTTTACACTTCATTATTGCTTTTTACTCGTTAACTTACTTGGTTTACGTGTATACTGCTGATAAATAGTTTTGAGGAGTTTCTTATGGGTGGTATTGGGATTTGGCAATTATTAATTATTGCTGTCATTGTTGTCTTATTATTTGGTACAAAAAAATTACGCAATTTAGGTGGCGATTTAGGCTCTGCAATAAAAGGTTTCAAAAATGCCGTAAGTGAAGAAAAACCGACAGATGTAGTGACTAAGGAAACAACTGAAAATTTAACTAATAATACGACAACGTCTGAAAAATCTGACCAAAAAGAAACTCAAAAAGATAATAGTCAGGCATAATTCATGTTTGATATTGGCTTTTGGGAATTAATGCTTATTGGTATCATGGGACTAGTTGTACTAGGACCAGAACGTCTTCCTATGGCAATTAGAACGGTAAGAAGTTGGCTTAGTGGTGTACGTAAATTTAGTGATTCTGTTAAGTCGGAACTCTCTGAAGAATTACGAGTGCACGAATTGCACGCTAACTTGAAAAAAGCTGAACAAGCTAATATGTCTAATTTAAGCCCTGAGATTACTGAGTCGGTGAAGTCATTAAAAGACGCCGCTGCTATGGTAAATGAACCATTTAAAAAAGTAGATATTTCACCTTTAGAATCGATATCTTCTACTGATATTATTCAGACTACCGAAAATCAGGCAACATCAGAGTATCTTTCAGCTAACGAAGACGTTAGCGAAAATTTAAGAAAAGATACATTGACAGATCATACTAAAGCAAAAGATATTTAGATAAATGAACTCATCAGATCATACCCAAACAAAACCGATGACAGATGGAAAAAGCGTATCCTTGTTCGATCATTTACTTGAATTAAGATCTCGCTTGCTAAAAGCTATTTTAGGTGTGTTGTTGGTATTTTGCAGTTTGGCCTACTTTGCTCAAGACATATATCAATATTTAGCTCAACCATTATTACAAACTATGCCGTCTGGATCACAAATGATTGCAACAGATGTCACTTCACCTTTTTTTGCGCCATTCAAACTAACTATTGTAATATCAGTATTTATCGCAATGCCCTACATTCTTTATCAAATATGGTCGTTTGTTGCTCCTGGTTTATACAGGAATGAGAAAAAGTTGATTGCACCGTTAATGTTAGGATCAACCATTTTATTCTACAGTGGCATTGCTTTTGCGTATTTTGTTGTATTTCCCGTAGTTTTTGCCTTCTTCACCTCTGTTGCACCAGAAGGCGTTGTAATAGCTACCGATATCACTAGCTATTTAGATTTTGTATTAAAGTTGTTTTTTGCTTTTGGTGCCGCATTTGAAATACCAGTAGCAATTATTTTATTGTGTTGGACAGGTGTGACTAGCCCAAATAGCCTACGCCAAAAACGCCCCTATGTTGTTGTTGGCGCATTTGTTATTGGCATGTTGTTAACACCACCCGATATTATCTCACAATCCATGTTAGCAATACCCATGCTAATACTTTTTGAAATTGGTATTATCATAGCGTCTATGTACCATAAAGAAGATGAAGACCTAGCAGAAGAGGAAGATAAAACATGAAAGTAATTCTGGTAACCTTAAGTTGTTTAGTAACTGGCTTATTATCATCGAATGCATTTGCAAAAGTAAATAAAAGCGTGATTGACGAGTTAAGTAACTGTGCGCATTTAAAGAACGATATGCAGCGTTTAGCTTGTTTCGATACTTTAGTTAAAGCAGCTGTTACCGTTCGAAAAACTACGAAAAAAACGGAATCTGCACCAGAACTGGTAGTGCTTGGAATTCCACCACAAGCAAAGAAAGTACAGCAAATTGTCAATACAAAGCAAATAGAGGATTTCTCTAAAGAGCATATTAAAATACCTACAAAAGATAGAGGCCCTGACACTATTACGGCTACTGTAAGTAAAACTAAGAAATTACTTAGGGGACAATGGGTAATTTATTTAGAGAATGGCCAGAAATGGGAGCAAAAAGACTCAAATAAGATAAAGATAAAAGTGGGTGATAGTATTCGCTTAACCAAGGCTTCCTTAGGCTCAGTGTATCTTAATATTGAGAATAGTCAGCGCAGAATAAAAGTAAAACGACTTAAATAGTGATAGATATTGGTGTTAACTTAACCAATAAACGCTTTGACAAAGATCGTACTGAGCTGATTGAACGTGCAAACCATATCGGTGTTAAGCAGTTGCTGATAACAGGTACAAGCGTAAAGGAAAGTCAGCAAGCATTAAGACTATGCCAACATTATCAAGAACAATTTCCCAATACATTATACGCTACTGCGGGAGTGCACCCTCATGATGCGGATGCAGTTAGTGATGATTATTTATTATTATTAACCGAGTTAGCTAAGCATAGAGAAATTAAAGCAATAGGTGAGTGTGGTCTAGACTTTAATCGCAATTACTCAACACCAACTCAGCAAGTAAAAGTATTTACAGAACAAATATGTTTGGCTGCAGAGCTTAACTTACCCTTGTTTTTGCATCAGCGAGATGCGTTTCAACCTTGGTTTAGTGCATTAGAGCCATTTATTGACCGTGTCCCAGCAATGGTGGCCCATTGTTTTACAGGTAGTAAAGTAGAGCTGCAAAAATGTATCTCAGCGGGTATGTATATCGGTATAACGGGATGGCTATGTGATGAAAGAAGAGGAAAAGACTTACAAGACATTGTTAGCTTAATTCCGATAGATCGCTTACTGATTGAAACAGATGCTCCTTATTTGACGCCAAGAACGATAAGGCCAAAGCCTAAAAGTAGTAGAAACGAGCCTAGCTATTTACCTTACATTGTTGAAAAACTTTCAGAAATAACAAGCCTTGACCCCAGTGAAATTGCTTGCCAAACTAGCATAAACGCACGACAAGTTTTTAACTTATCACCTTAATTTGATATATTACTTAGGCATAGTTTTATTATAGATATGTTCTTGCTCTTTAATCAAAATTTTAAAAGATTATTAATACAGTGTTTAGCTGTTATGGTCTATTTAATTGTGCCTCAAGTACATGCAAACAGCGAAGTACCAATATATCAGCTAGATCAAGATAAACATTTAGTTGCTCATTACCTATATCGTCTAGTCGAAAAACCTCAAACAAAGTCCTTTAAAGAGCTAAGCAGCTTATCTAATGTAAAATGGCATAAAGCTTATTTGTCAAAAGGCGATCTTCTGATCAAGCCAGGTGAAAACTGGTTTGCTTTCAATTTGAAAAATAACAGTCAAGAAATAAAGAAAATATATTTGGAACTGGCTAATCAGGTTAGAATGACACGTAGTCAGCTTCATATCTTAGATAGATTTCAAACTGTTGTTAAAAAAGATATGGTGTTGCAACGGAGCAATAATCGTAGTGCAATGATTACCGTTGCACCATACTCCCAACTAACTATATATCTATCAATTGAGAGTGAAACCCAGCTTCGCTCATCAGCAAAAATATATGCTGCACAAGCTTATATAAAAGAAACTAATACAACACAATTTAAACAAGGTCTAGCAATAGGTGGTTTGTTTTGTTTAGCCATTGCATTGCTATTGCTCTTTTTTGCTACGGGTAGTAAAGCTACTTTTATTCTATTTGGTTACTTCCTCAGTAATACGTTAATGCTCTCGGCAATGCTTGGTTTCAATTTATATTATTTATTACCGCATTTACCTGAACTTGTCGGTATTGAAATACCGCTATTAACGTCAACTTCTGCGATATTTTTGTTAATTTTCACTGCTCAATTATTCAACTTAAAAAACAAATTTTATAATATCTATCAATTCATACGAATTACCTTCTGGGGGTTGCTACTCTACATGCCCCTAAGTGTTCAACTGTCTGTGGTTGATAACATCAGCATAAGTATGGCTATTTATGTCTTGGTGGTACTGTTATTAATTGTGCTTGGCCTTTACTTACATAAGCACAAATCACGATTAGCACTTTTATTTACTTTTGTCATGGCAGTTCAATTTACTCTTATTTTGGTCGTCGTTACTTCGGTAAATTGGTATGACATTGGCTTCATTTCTCATCGAAGTACGTTTTACAGTGTACTTTTTTGGTTAAATGGCTTGCTAGTAACTTTTATTATGAGTCGACAATACCGGTATCAAATTGAAGACAAACAAACAGCTCAACGTCAGGCGCTTGAAAGTGCTATCGCTTCTGAACGAGCGCAAGAAGAATTACTAAGATTGCAATCACAAAGCCAAGAAGAATTGGAAGATAGAGTACAAGAGCGCACGTTAGAATTAAATATTGCGTTACAAGAGCTAGAAGAAGCTAATCATGAACTCGAGCAAAAAAATACACTAGATGAACTTACGGGATTGTTTAATCGTCGTTTTTACGATCAAAAAATTCTTGCTGAATATCGCCGTAGCAAACGTAACTTAACTGCATTAAGTTTAGTTATTATAGATATTGATCACTTTAAGTCAGTAAACGATACATACGGACACTTGGCAGGAGATCAATGCCTTGTTTGGGTCGCTGATCATATTAAAAAGAGCTTAAAGCGTAGTTCAGATATGGCCTTTCGTTATGGTGGAGAAGAGTTTTGTTTATTGCTGCCAGATACAGAGAGCAAAGGAGCTGTAGCGTTAGCTGAAGCGTTACGGGAAAGTATAGCTGAAAAACCCTGTTTTTATAAAGATATAGAAATTCCTCTTACTATTAGTAATGGTATTTATACTTATGTACAACAAGAAGAAGTTCTACCAGAGCAAATTTTTTCCGGCGCAGATAAAGCCCTTTATCAGTCGAAACATAATGGTCGAAATCAGACGCAAGAATACCAGCATCATAAAGAGTAATTTTAGGAACAGTTATGAATAACAACAGTAATATTTTTGGCCAATATCCGGCTCGCAGAATGCGAAGAATGCGTAAAGATGATTTTACTCGTCGTTTAATGGCAGAAAACCAATTAACGGTCAATGATCTGATTTATCCTGTGTTTGTCTTAGAAGGAGAAAATCAGTGCGAAGCCGTTGCCTCAATGCCAGGTGTGGAACGAAAAAGTATTGATTTGTTATTAGAAGAAGCTCAAGAGTTGGTCGAGTTAGGTATTCCTGCTATCGCCATTTTTCCGGTAACACCAAGTGATAAAAAATCTTTGATGGCAGAGGAAGCATACAATGCTGAAGGTTTAGCTCAACGGACAATAAGAGCATTGAAAGCAAAATTTCCACAACTAGCAGTTATTACCGATGTAGCTCTCGATCCATTTACCACACATGGACAAGATGGAATTTTAAGTGAAAGTGATGATAATAAAGCTGGCTCAGAAGGCTATGTAGTAAACGAAGTGACTAAAAACATACTCGTTAAGCAAGCCCTATCTCATGCTGAGGCCGGAGCTGATATAGTCGCACCTTCTGACATGATGGATGGCAGAGTTGGCGCAATCCGTCAGGGCTTGGAAGAAAATGGTTTTGTAAACACTAAGATACTGGCCTACTCGGCAAAATATGCGTCTAATTATTATGGTCCATTTCGTGATGCTGTGGGCTCTGCAGGTAATCTTAAAGGTGGAGATAAACATACCTATCAAATGGATCCTGCCAATAGTAATGAAGCGCTGCATGAAGTTGCGCAAGACATAAATGAAGGAGCTGATATGGTAATGGTAAAACCCGGTATGCCGTATTTAGATATAGTTCACCGAGTTAAAGATACTTTTCAAGTTCCTACCTATGCTTATCAAGTTAGTGGTGAATATGCTATGCACATGGCTGCAATTCAAAACGGCTGGCTTGCAGAGAAGCCATGTGTAATGGAAGGGCTACTATCGTTCAAACGCGCGGGTGCCGACGGCATTTTAACTTATTTTGCTAAGCAAGTAGCGAGATGGTTAAAAGAGGATTCTCTTTAGATTTCGAGGCTAATCGTGCGCTGGTATGTTGCCTAAATTAGGTAGCATTTCAGACAATAAACCTTCGCGTAATGCACCCGTTGATAATTTAATCTCTGAGATGGCTAAGCACTTAAAGAGCGCAATTAATATGCTTAAGCCACTTGCTAATACAGATGAACGATCAGCTCTTAAACCTGCGAAAGTCATGTTGTCATTAGCTATTCTGTCAATGGTTTTGCAATGTATAAGCGCTTGCTTTATTTCTAAAAGAAAATCTAAAGTGATCACTAGGGTTTGTTGTCGAAAAGTAAGTATTTCAGCGAGTGCTTGCATGGTACCTGAGCTACCTACAACGGATTGCCAGCCTATTTTAATAAAATCAACACTTACCGGGGTGATGATGTTGTTTGCCGCATTGATAGCAGAAGTAAAATTGCTTTCATTGAGCAGTCCATCGGTAAAATACTTTTCTTTAAAACTTACACAGCCTATGTTTAAACTGATTGCATTACTGGCCGTAGGTCCTTGCCCAACTATTATTTCAGTACTAGCACCACCAATATCTAAAACTAAACGTTTTTGATCTAAATCACCTCTACTTGTGTGAGCAACGCCGCTATAGATAGTATTCGCTTCTTGCTCCCCGCTAAGTAAGTTTATTTTTACGGGGAGAATGCTATTGGCTTGAGTAATGAAATCATCACTATTTATAGCAATCCGCAGGGTAGCGGTAGCCGCTATACGAATGTTTTCAAGTGGAATTGAGGCTAGATGTTTGGCAAATAAATTCAGACAGTCTAGTCCTCGATTCATCGCTTCTTCACTAAGCACATTCTCTTCATTTAGCCCAGCAGCTAAGCGAACTTTACGCTTAACTTTATTTGTAGACTCTATTTGATTATTTTTGCAGAGAGTGATTAACAGATGGAAACTGTTTGAGCCTAGATCAACCACAGCATAATGATTGTTATTATACTGTGGTATGTTGTTGGAGATTATCATAGTGCAGAGCGTGATTAACTAACGGCGGCCACGATAATTATTATTGCTGCGGTTACCACTTTGTCGTGAACCAGAACGAGAAGCGTTAGGTCTATGGCGACGTTGACGAGGTTTTGCTCTTGGCAAGTCGTCTAGCAAAGCTTCATGGTCATACTTAGTTACAGGTAACTCATGCTCAATATAACTTTCGATAGCAGGCAAATTAAAAACATATTGCTCACAAGCTAAACTGATAGAATGGCCTGTTGCACCAGCACGACCTGTACGCCCAATTCGATGCACGTAATCTTCACAGTCATCAGGTAAGTCATAGTTAAAAACATGGGTCACAGCAGGAATATGCAATCCACGTGCGGCAACATCAGTGGCAACCAAAATATCTAAACTACCGTCGGTAAATTGCTCAAGAATTTTCAAACGTTTTTTCTGAGGTACATCACCGGTTAACAAACCTACACGCAATTTATCTGCGATTAAGTGGTCATAAACTTTTTCACAAATATGCTTAGTATTGGCAAAGATAATCGCTTTTTCGGGCCAGTCTTCTTCTATAAGTGTTTGTAATAGCACCATTTTATCTTCATTTGAAGGATAGAATAACTCTTCACTAATACGCGTATTAGTTTTTTGATCTGGTTCGATTTCAACACTGGTTGGGTCATTCATGTGCTCAAACGCAAGTTCTTTAACACGAAAAGATAAAGTGGCAGAAAATAACATACTCAAACGTTGTGTTGCCGGTGGCATTTTGTTGAACATGTAACGAATATCTTTGATAAAGCCTAAATCGAACATTCTGTCAGCTTCATCAAGTACAATAGCTTCTATATTATTTAAGTTGTATATGCCTTGTTTCATATAATCAATTAAGCGACCACAGGTGCCAATTAATATATCAACGCCTTGTTCTAACTCTAAGCGCTGGCTTTCATAACCTTCTCCCCCGTAAACAATACCAAGACGTAAGCCTGTGCTTTTAGACATTTCAATGGCATCACGGTGAATTTGAATGGCCAATTCACGCGTAGGTGCCATAATCAATGCTCGAGGTTGATTATGAGTTGGTGCTTCTTTTTGTAAAAGGTGATGGAAGGTTGCGGCCAAGAAAGCAATGGTTTTACCTTCTCCTGTTTGCGCTTGACCGGCAATATCAGTGCCTTGAAGCAGTACAGGTAAAGATTTCGCTTGAATAGGCGTACAATAATTGAAGCCCATGGCTTCTAATCCGGTCACTACTTGTGGAGCAAGATTTAAGTCAGCGAATTTTGTTTCAGTTAAGTGTGTATTTTTCATGGCGCTAGCTTAACACCATAACTTGTTAATAACTAATTTTAGCGGATATAAAAAAACAAACTTGAAATCTCGATAATCGCACCCCATAAAGGTGTTATATTAACATTAATCAAAGTGGCTGATTGCCATAACCAACGGAGAATATAATGAGCGATAAAATTGTTCAGCTAACTGATGATAGTTTCGAAGCAGATGTTTTAAAAGCATCGGGTTTAGTATTAGTTGATTTTTGGGCTGAATGGTGTGGTCCTTGTAAAATGATAGCGCCAGTACTTGACGATATTGCAACTGAATATGAAGGTAAAGTAACCGTTGGCAAATTAAACATAGATCAAAACTCAGGTACTCCACCTAAGTACGGTGTACGTGGTATTCCAACATTATTATTGTTTAAAGATGGTGAAATTGCTGATACTAAAGTTGGCGCATTATCAAAAACTCAATTAAAAGAATTTTTAGATAAAAACCTTTAATCTCACTTTTTCTGAGTTTAACAAGCCTGAAATCACTTCAGGCTTTTTTATGCAATTCACTAAATATTTAAAAATATCTACTTACATTTAATTTAGTAGCTTTACCTAATTAACTTTTAATGCTAAATTTAAGCCCTGAGTACAAAATAACATCTCTTTACCCCTATTCCATTGTCTTTATTAACTACTATATTTATTACTTTATTAAATAAGAAGATTTATAAACATATATTTGAAACATACAGTCGTCGGCAATCGCCTCGGACGTAACTACTTAAAATAATTTAAGAAACCCCTATGAACCTTACCGAATTAAAAGAAAAATCCATTAACGAATTGGTTAAGCTAGCTGAGACTATGCAGTTAGAAAACCTTGCTAGAACACGCAAGCAAGATATAATTTTTGCTATTTTGAAAAAGCACGCTGAAAATGATAATGATATTTTTGGTGGTGGTGTTTTAGAAATTCTACAAGATGGTTTTGGCTTTTTACGCTCAGCCGACTCTTCATATTTAGCTGGCCCAGATGATATCTACGTATCACCTAGTCAAATACGCCGCTTTAGCATGCGTACTGGTGACACCATTCAGGGTAAAATTCGCGCACCAAAAAAAGGTGAACGTTATTTTGCATTATTGAAGGTAACCGAAGTTAACTTTGATCGCCCAGAAAATTCACGCAATAAAATATTATTTGAAAACTTAACGCCTATTCATCCGAATGACCGTATGGAAATGGAGCGTGGCAATGGCTCGACAGAAGATATTACTGCGCGTGTGCTTGATTTAGCATCGCCTATTGGTAAAGGGCAACGTGGTCTGATAGTTGCTCCGCCAAAAGCGGGTAAAACCTTATTATTACAAAACATAGCACAAAGCATTGCTCATAATCATCCAGAAGCTGAGCTAATGGTACTGTTGATTGATGAACGTCCTGAAGAAGTTACGGAAATGCAACGCCTGGTAAAAGGAGAAGTGGTTGCCTCTACTTTTGATGAGCCTGCAAGTCGCCATGTTCAAGTAGCTGAAATGGTTATTGAAAAAGCTAAGCGTTTGGTTGAGCATAAAAAAGATGTTGTCATTTTGCTTGATTCAATTACCCGTTTAGCACGCGCCTATAATACGGTTATACCTTCGTCAGGTAAAATACTAACCGGTGGTGTCGATGCCAATGCTTTACATCGTCCAAAACGCTTCTTTGGTGCAGCACGTAATATTGAAGAAGGTGGTAGCTTAACCATTATTGCTACAGCGTTGGTTGAAACTGGCTCTAAAATGGATGAAGTTATTTACGAAGAATTTAAAGGCACGGGTAATATGGAATTACACTTGTCACGTAAAGTATCTGAAAAACGTGTTTTCCCTGCGATTCATATTAACCGTAGTGGTACGCGTCGTGAAGAGCTTATTACTAAGTCTGATGAATTACAGAAAATGTGGATTTTACGTAAAATCGTTCATGAAATGGACGAAGTGGGCGCTATCGAATTCCTTATTGATAAGTTAGCAATGACCAAAACCAATAATGAGTTCTTTGATTCAATGAAGCGTAAGTAACGTTCATCGAACCCATTGAAAAGCCAACCATTGTGGTTGGCTTTTTTGTTGCTACTTTAAAACTTTAGCATATAAACCATCAAAAACGGTTTGCCATACTTCACCTTGGTTTTTACTCGTTTGCCAATGTTGTCTTACATCACCATTTTGTTTAGGTGTCCAGGTAATTTTATTTAACACTGGGTTACCATCTTTATCTTTGGTTTCACCAGTCATAACCATACTTCCTTCGATTAAACCTCCTGATAGCCTTAATAAATAGCCAGTATTATCAATCCATGTTTGATGCCATTGCTGTGTTTGACTATCAAAAATATTTAAGCTTTTACCTTGGTATCCTGATGGGGTTATATATTCTTCCAGTAAACCGCAACCATTATTGATTTGAGTAATTGTATTATGACTAGGCTGTTTGCTTGATGGTGCAGTGACTTGCCATTGACCTAGCCAAAAATCAAACTCTCGGTATTGATTCTCTTCACAAGCAGCCTGGCTAAAGTGACTCATTGCCAGTAAACAAAGTAGTAAATATCTCATTTTATATATTCTCTTGTTAGCAAAAATTCGTCATGTTCCTGATCAAAATATCGTGTCAACGTTAATTAGGTAGCTTTCTCACAAACAATTATGCCTTTACTAACATGGCAAGGTATAATTGCCTCACATTTGATCTTCTTTTTTGTAATCAAAAATATAACATGAAATATAGCGATTTAAGAGATTTCATCAGTCAGTTAGAAGCACTAGGGCAATTAAAGCGCATAAGTGCGCCTATTTCTACCCACTTGGCCATGACTGAAATTAGCGATAGAACCTTACGTGCTAAAGGACCTGCATTGCTTTTTGAAAATGCAGTTGATAAGCATGGTGAGCCATTTTCAGCGCCTGTGTTAACCAATCTTTTTGGCACACCTGAAAGGGTGGCATTGGCAATGGGGCAAACAGATGTTAATGCCTTGCGTGATGTAGGAAAATTATTAGCAGCCTTAAAAGAGCCTGAGCCTCCTAAAGGTTTTCGAGATGCTTTAGGGAAAATCCCTTTGTATAAGCAAGTGCTGAATATGCCGACTAAGGTAATCAAAAAAGCACTTTGTCAGCAAATAGTATTGAGTGGAGATGAGGTCGATTTAACTAAATTACCTATACAAACTTGTTGGCCGGGTGATGTTGCACCATTAATTACTTGGGGCTTAACAATTACAAAAGGCCCGCATAAAGAAAGACAGAACCTAGGTATTTACCGCCAGCAGGTTTTAAGTAAAAATAAAGTAATTATGCGTTGGCTATCTCACCGCGGTGGAGCACTAGACTTTCAAGAGTTTAAAAAAACAAATCCGGGAGAAAAATATCCAGTTTCTGTTGCTTTAGGTGCTGATCCTGCCACCATTTTAGGTGCTGTAACCCCTGTGCCAGATACGTTATCAGAGTATGCCTTTGCGGGTTTGCTTAGAGGAGCTAAAACGGAAGTAACCAAATCAGTCAGTAATGATTTGCAGGTACCCGCAACGGCAGAGATTATCTTGGAGGGCTACTTAGATCCAAACGAAACTGCGCCTGAAGGCCCTTATGGGGATCATACTGGTTATTACAATGAAGTAGATGATTTCCCAGTCTTTACCGTGACACATATCACCATGCGTAAAGATCCAATTTATCACAGTACCTATACAGGTAGACCACCAGATGAGCCTGCTATTTTAGGTGTGGCATTAAACGAAGTTTTTGTGCCTATTTTACAAAAACAATATCCAGAAATTCAGGATTTTTATTTGCCCCCTGAAGGTTGTTCATACCGCTTAGCCGTTGTAACAATTAAAAAGCAATATGCGGGGCATGCTAAAAGGGTAATGATGGGGGTTTGGTCTTTCTTACGTCAATTTATGTACACTAAGTTTGTCATTGTTTGCGACGACGATGTTAATGCTCGAAATTGGGAAGATGTTATTTGGGCTATGACAACCCGCATGGATCCAAGCAGAGATACCGTATTGATTGATAATACCCCAATAGATTATTTAGATTTTGCCTCGCCAGTATCAGGTTTAGGCTCTAAAATGGGCTTAGATGCGACCAATAAATGGCCAGGTGAAACGGATAGAGAGTGGGGAATTCCAATTGTTATGGACGAGGCTGTTAAACAACACGTTGATGATATTTGGCATGATCTAGATATTTTATCGACCAAATCAGATGAAAAGTTCAAAAAGGTTTAATTAATGAAGACAATCAATTGTCAAATAGCGTCGTTAACCTCGTTAACAGCACATGTTTTTAAAGTTTTACTCAAGCCAAGTGAAAAAGTAGATTTCATTCCTGGTCAGTATTTAAACTTTGTGATGAGCGAGGAAGACAAGCGTCCTTTTTCTATCGCTAGCTCACCAAACAGCGACTTAATTGAATTACAAATAGGTGCTTTTGTTGCTGATAGTTACCCAATGCAGGTTATAGATCGCATTAAGTCAGCACAAAAAGACAATAAAACTATTGATATTGAAATTCCAATGGGAACTGCACAGTTACGTACTGACAGTAAACGCCCATTATTGTTGCTAGCCGGCGGTACAGGTTTTTCATACATTAAATCTATGTTTGAGTATTTAGCTGAGCAAAATTCTCAGCGTCATATCATGGTGTACTGGGGACTGCGTGAAATGGAAGCTGCCTATGAATTAGCAGAAACGACGGCTACCATTGCAAAATTACCGCACGCTAACTTTATTCCGGTAATTGAAAATGCTGATGATGTTTGGCAAGGGAAAACTGGCTTGGTTCATCAAGCTGTTATGCATGATATTGCTAGCTTAGAGCCCTATGATATTTATCTTGCAGGACGATTTGAAATGGTTGGTGCCATTCGAGGTGATTTTGTTGAGCACGGCGCACAACTAGCACATATGTATGCTGATGCTTTCGCTTATATATAAACAAAAGTTCAAATAACATGCCTTATAAAATTACGACAGATCAAACCGAGATGAATATTGATGCCATCCATCAATATTTATCTCGTTCATATTGGGCAGAAAATGTGCCAAAGCATGTGGTGTGTAAAGCGATAGCAAACTCACTTTGTTTTGGTGTTTTTTATGTAGAAGAGGATGCAAAGGAACAGCAAGTAGGGTTTGCTCGTTTGATAACAGACTATGCTACTTTTGCTTATTTGGCCGATGTATACATTTTAGAACAGCACAGAGGGCAGGGGTTAAGTAAACAGATGATGCAGAAGATAATTGCACACCCGCAATTACAAGGCTTACGACGTATGATGTTGGCAACTCAAGATGCTCACGGCTTATATGAGCAATTTGGTTTTACCCCTCTGACAGATCAGGCAATGTTCATGCAGTTATGGACGCCTAATGTTTATCGTCAAACAAGTTAATTACCCATCCAATTTACTGATTTTTAACCATACTTCATTGGCTGCTTGATGTTGACCTTGCTCAGTGAATGCTTTGGCAAAGGCTTGTAAATCCTCTTTATCATAGTGCTTTTCTTGCTGGTTTACCTGTAAGTTGACTAGGCTACCAAAAGCCTTTTCAGCCATAGACCATTGTTCACTCATAACCGCTAAATGTCCCAAACAGCTCAACCACTGAGCATTTTTATTATCACCGTGCAGGTGCTTTTGTACTTGCGCAATTAAAGCTTCCCCTTGTTTAAGTGGTAATGTACGTAATTTCTGTAAAAAACCAGCACTCGGTTGTTTCTTCAACATGGGGCTGATAAGCGTCGTTAATGGTTCAGATATATTGTTTTGGGCTAACACATGACAATAAGCAAATAGAACGGCCTCACGTTGCTTTATTTTACGGGCAAGTGCTTGCCAATAACGTTGTAAGCTTGTCTGGTCTTGCTGGCGAATAGTGTCATTAAACACGCCATAATAAGCCTTGGCTTCCCAAGCTTTTATGGTTTCATCATTGAGTGATTTTTCTTTTCTAGCCGATGCTAAATAATCTACTGCTGATTGAAAACGCTGTTCTATTAAACACAAATCAATCTCAAGGGCCATTAGGCGAGCGTCGTGACCAATGTGTTTGTGGTTTTCATCTATTAGGATGCGCGCTTTATCATAAGCGTCCTGATTTTGTTGATTCAGCAATAGTTTTACTTTAACAATAATACTAGTTACATCAGACTCTTTTGCTTTGGCAGTTTCTTGCTCAAGTAGTGTTAAGTAATGATTGGTGTTCGCCGCTAATTCTTGTTTGTCAGCTGCAGCAGCAGCAAGTAAGTAGGCACTTTGTTGGCGTTTAGCCGGCTCTGCACTTTTCGAAAATAATTGCTCTGCCTCTTGGTAATCTTCTAACATAAAGGCGGCAAGCCCTTTGTTATAATTAGCAATGCCACGCCTTCTACTGGCAAAAGCGACGGTATGCCATGCCTTAAAACTGATATTAAAGCCCCCGCGCATAATTTTATAGGTAAAGAAAGCCAGTACTAAAGTGGCTGTGAGCCAGAATAGGGCGGCATACACGGTTAACTCTAAAACATTGTCTGCAACGGATATCAATATATAACCGGGATCATCAAGTAAAACAGGACTTAAAGCCAAAACAGCAAAAAAGAGCGCAATGATGATGATAAAGCGAATCATAATTTAACCTCTCTTTGATTTACCTTCTCGATTTGCGCTTTCACCGGCTGTACTTGCTCAGAGTTTGGTAATACCTCAATCACTGCTTTTTTATCGTTAATACTCTCAGTTAAAGGGAGCGTCTGCTTTTTTGATATAATTGACCTGAGTGCAGACAATGCATTGAGATCATTAGGATAAGCGAAATCTACTTTTTTTACTTTCAACTCAGTTAAAGACAGCAAGACATGCTGATTATTAAGGTCTTGCACATCAAAGAAGTCATTTATCCATTGTTCGATATCATTAATAGATTTTATATAAACATCGCCTTTATGTTGACTTGCCGCCCAAAGCGCCAATTGAATTTTCAAGGTCAAATTTTGCTTCAACTGCGCTTGTTGTTTTGGCGAGATTAAGGGCTCAATAGTGCCAGATCTAGCGCGGACTCGAATAAAATCATCAAGAAATTTTTGCCAGGTTTTGGCCAAATTAGTTTGCCAGTCATTAATATCATCGGATAAGTCAATATCAGCAGTATCCATATTTTTCTTATCTAAATTGTCCATGGCTAGCGGCAAATTTTCTACCGCTTTATTCATAGCCATCAAGGTAAGTACGACTTCATCAGTGTCTAAGGTAGGTAGTAAACTTAGTGACTTGATGTCTTGATGAATAACTTCCCGTACCGGTAAAAATGTTGGGTCATTTAACTGAGCTAAACGGGCATCCGCATCCTTTAATAGGCCAAGTGCTGCGCGCGTATCTTGCTCTAACCATACGGCTCGAGCGGCAACGCGTAGTAAATACTCTGCTTCATGAATAAGCCAGTCACTAGGTTGCTGCTGCTTGATGTTTTGCTCAAGTTTAGCGACTACAGCTTCAAGTGCTATGATTCTTGTTTGGCTATCCGTTGCGATTTTTGTTGCTAAGCCCTGCAATTGTTTTTCAATGATTTGTTGTTGTTGGACTAATTGTTTTTCAGTCTGTTGCTGAAAAGTATCTAACCTATTATTATTATCCGTGTTGATTTTGCTGAGTAAATTTTGACTTTGTTTTTCTTGCCAAAAATAATGTCCTGTAGGAGCGGCAATAGCAACTAGCAGCGAAAACATGGCAAGTTTTGATAACTTATTTACACTTTTACTCGATGAGGAGTGGGGTGTTTTTGCTGTAGTTGCAGCAGGCTGTTTGGCAGAGCTTTTGTCTGAACTGACTTTGGCACTAGGTACGTCCATGTTATTTTGAGCTAATGGCGTTTTTGATTCAGTCATTGTGCATTCCATTCTTTATATTTATCAAATATTAATGTTTAACTAAACTGTTTTAGTTATCTAAGCTTAATTGTTGCAAGCAAGCTGATATTGCTTGTTCGCTGGCGCCATTAGTATTAATGACATGCGCTAAGCCAAACTGTTTAGCTTTATTGCTGATACGTTGACTCGCTACTAGCCATACACAGTGATCGCGCCAGAAAATTGAAGATGTCAGAGAGTTATGCTGTGCTGATGTTAATTGTATAAGTTTTTCTAATATAGCGTTACTGGTAACGACAATACAATTTATTTGTTGTTCAAACCATCGCTCAGCTATATCTTTGCTAAATGTTCGCCATACCCGTTTATAACTCTCTAAGTAATGTACTTGGGCACCATTACTGATTAATTGGTTAGCTAAGTGCTCTCTGCCACCATTACCTCTAACAATAGTAACCCTTTCATTGTTTAGGTTATGGTTATTTGATAACTCGGGTAACGACAATAGACCTTCACTGTTTTCTTGTGCAGGGCAAAGTACGTGCTTGATACCTAAGTTATGCAATGCAATTTTAGTTGATTGACCGACCGCGATAATATGGTGATAACGCCAACCTTTGGCTGAAAAACTTGTTTGGGCAAACTCAACGGCAGCCACGCTGACAAAAATAATAATACCGCTATTTGTTAATAATTCTTTGCTTTCTTGACGATCGGATGAAGGGGCATAATCAAATAAGACTTGTTTCACACAAGCAATTTTTTGTTGGCGTAAAACGTCAACAAGCGCCTGAGCCTTCTGCTCAGGTCTGGTAATTAAAACATTTAGCTTAGAAAATGTAGGCATAGTTTATTTGTTATTTTCGGCGTAAACCTCTTTTAATATTTTATCAGCGCCACGACTTAACAATTCTTGCGCTAGCGTATTACCTAAAACCTCACCTTGCTCGATAGGGCCGGTAATTTCACTTTCGATTATTTCACTGCCGTCTACCGCACCTACTAGACCGCGTAAGTAAACCTCTTCACCATTTGATGAAATGACGCTGTAACTCGCAATGGGTACCTGACAGCCTCCTTCTAATGCTTTATTCATCGCTCGCTCAGTTAATACTCTAATACGAGTTGAACTACATTCAAGGGGAGCAAGTAAGGCTTTAATTGCCTCATCATCAGTTCTACATTCAATGCCAACGGCACCTTGGCCGTTTGCAGGTAACATCTCTTCAGGCTCAATATATTGCGCTATACGATCAGTCATTGCTAAACGAATTAATCCTGCCGCAGCTAGGATGATGGCATCGTATTGGCCTTCATCTAATTTTCTTAAACGGGTGTTAACGTTGCCACGTAAGTCTCGGATATCTAAATCAGGGCGTTTAGCTTTTAACTGGCATTGGCGACGTAAGCTAGAAGTGCCGACAATAGCACCTTGTGGTAAATCATTTAACGTAGCGTAGGTATTTGAGACAAATGCATCGCGTGGATCTTCTCTAGGGCAAATGACTTCTAGGCCTAAACCCGGTGGAAAATCTACCGGTACGTCTTTCATTGAGTGCACAGCAATATCTGCTCTGCCTTCAAGCATTGCTACTTCTAACTCTTTAACAAATAAACCCTTACCGCCAACTTTAGCTAAAGGTGTATCTAATATAATGTCGCCTTTGGTGGTCATTGGCACCAATTCAACAGTAATATTTTGATGAAAGTGCTCTAATTGTGCTTTTACATACTCGGCTTGCCATAAGGCTAAAGCACTTTTTCTGGTGGCTATTCGTACGGTTTTAATACTCATTTGCTATTCCATTTATATGTAGTCTTTATGCTTGTAAGCTAATGTTAGCGTCAGCCTGGGTACTTACGGCGGCCGATAAAAATTGCCAAAACTCTCCACCGCCACGCTTATCAGTCCATTGTTCATCAGCAAAAACGAAATGATGACCGTTAAACTTCGTTGCTACCCAAATCTCATGCAATGGCGCTTGTTTATTTATAATGATTTTACTGGCGTTTTTAAAGGTCAGTGTTAATAAACCGCCAGTACCTTCGTAATCAATGTCTATACCGCTATCTTCTATCGCTTCTTCAATGGCAAGTAACAGATCTTCGGCAATTAAATTATATTGGCTATCGTTCATTGGCTTTCTTTCGTTGTTTAAGTTGTTTGGATAATCAGCATGTGAGTATAATACCAATCAACTGAGATAAATATAACAACTAAGTTAAGTCTAAAGTTTGAATTAGACTACTTTCACGGCAAAAACAGTCAATCATGCGTATAATTAATCAAGTTCCTTTTTTCTTCACCATAATTTTAGTGGCCTTTTCGCTAACAGCTTGCGGTTCAAAAGGTGCTTTATACCACGCACCTGAACCTAATGCGGCACAAGAAAGTAAAACAGCAAATAAAACAGTAGCCACGGAAAATTCTGATAAGAAGCAGCCATAATGTTAGTTAATTTCTCTAAAATGCATGGTTTAGGTAACGATTTCTTAGTGCTCGATAATGTTACTCAAAATGCCTATTTATCTAATGAACAAATCACCAAGTTAGCCGATAGAAATTTTGGTGTCGGTTTCGATCAACTATTAATAGTTGAGCCACCTTATGATCCTGAGTTGGATTTTCATTATCGAATTTTTAATGCCGACGGCAGCGAAGTAAACCAGTGTGGCAATGGCGCAAGATGCTTTGCTCGCTTTGTACGTATGAAAGGTTTATGTAATAAAAATAAAATTAGAGTTTCTACTGCCACAGGTAAGATGACGCTGTTTGTTGAGCGTGATGGCAATATATCGGTCACTATGCCAGTACCACAATTGGAGCCGGCTAAAATTCCTTTTACCGCTCAAAAAGCTGAAGGCACTTACATTTTGCGCAGTGCATCAGAAACCGTACTTTGTGGTGCGGTATCATTAGGTAATCCTCATTGCGTGGTTACGGTTGATGATGTGTTAAACACACCTGTCGCTCGTTTAGGTAAAGAGTTATCTGAGCACGAACGCTTTCCTGAGCAAGCGAATATTGGTTTTATGGAAGTCGTTGCCGCTAATCAAATTAAATTACGGGTTTATGAACGTGGTGCCGCAGAAACGCTTGCCTGTGGCAGTGGTGCTTGTGCAGCGGTCGTTATAGGTCAAATGCAAAATAAATTAGCGCGACAAGTTACCGTTGAGTTACCTGGCGGCAAGTTAAGAATTTATTGGAAAGGGCCGGGGCACCCGGTAAAAATGTCTGGTCCTGCAGTACATGTATTTGATGGTCAATTATCTATTTAGCCATTAGTTCGCATATCAACATCGATAGTCTATAGATAAGTAAATTTAGAGAATAAAATGAGTAAAAAGAAAGAAGTTATTAATACTGATGAATTACCGTTAACAGACGAGTTAGTGAGTGCTTACCTTCAGGATAACCCCGAATTTTTTAATCGAAATGCTGAGTTGATGACAGGGCTAAGATTATCGGATATACAACGTGGCACTGTTTCATTAGTTGAAAGACAGCAGCAGCAGTTAAGACAAAAAGTCCATAATTTGGAAGACGAAATTACTCAGCTTATGTCGGTTGCTAGTCATAATGAAAGCTTATTTATGTTGTATAGTGATTTGTATTTGCGCTTGCTGGATTGTCAGTCAGCTAATGAACTATTAGATTGTTTAGCACAAACAACGACAGAATTATTGTCATTAGCCGCTTTTAAATTGTACCTTCAAGATGCCACTATCGTAGAGCATGAGTGTTTATCAAAAAACGATTGTCAGGGCGTTATGCAAAATCGACTCAGTACCAGTGATTACTATTTTGGTCGTTTGCAGCAAAGTGAACAGCAATTGATATTTTCTCACAATTGTACTGGTTCAGTGGTATTGGTAAAACTCATTCATGATGACAAAGAATTAGGCTTTTTAGCGATTAGTAGTGATGATGCCCATCACTTCGATCCTCGCATGGATACCTTGTTATTGAGCCAATTCAAGCGCTTAGTGTCGAAACTGTTACAACAGCATCTGTTTTTATAGTTTCCTAAGTGAGTAATACAGGAAGAAGATGAAATTCTACCGCAGATTATCTACCATCAAAGCAATTAGTTTTGATTTAGATGATAACCTCTATAGCAACAAACCTGTGATGCAGGCAATCGAAAAAAAAATGATTGCTTACTTTGCTAAAGTGCTAGCTAGGCAGTTAAATAGGTTGCCTAGTCAATATAAAGAATTTAGCTCTCAGTTTTGGTGCTATTATCGTAAGCAAGCAATTCGCAAGCAAGCTGATTTAACACACGATGTAGTGAAGGTTCGCTTGGTTAGCTATCACTTAGGTCTGATTAAGTTAGGCTATCCAACAGAAGTTGCGTTAAAGATGGCGCAAGAAGCAGTGGATTATTTCATTACTTTACGCAGTGACTTTTCAGTGCCACAACGTAGTAAAGCATTATTAGACAAATTGAGTTTGCGCTTTCCCCTAGTCGCGATTAGTAATGGTAATGTTGATACTAAAGCGATAGGTATTGGCCATTACTTTAAAAAGGTATATCACGCAGGCTGGCAAAAAGATGGCACGCTCTTGAAACAAAAGCCAGCAACCGATATGTTTGATTTAGCTTGCCAGCAATTGACTATTAAGCCTGAGCAATTATTGCATATTGGTGATTGTGGTCGTTCAGATGTTGAAGGAGCACTTCGCGCAGGTTGTCAAACAGCATGGTTATCTTGTTATGATGTTGGCAAGCCTATCACTGTGCTGCCACATATTGAACTCAGTGATATCACCCAATTAGCGCAACTCTAAATATTTAACTGACTGTATATAAAACCAGTGATATACTTTCGATATTAAATCAATGGCTCCGCACATAAAACTGCTAGAAAAGGTTCTCCCGATGGATGTTTCTTTATTACTCGATTCTTTAAATGATAAACAACGTGAGGTTGTTGCTGCGCCGAAGCAAAACATGCTGGTTTTAGCCGGCGCTGGCTCAGGCAAAACCCGCGTACTGGTACAACGTATTGCTTGGTTGATGCAAGTGGAGCAAGCCGCTCCTCATTCAATTTTGGCGGTTACCTTTACTAATAAAGCGGCAGCAGAAATGCGTGCACGGGTTGAGCAAGTAACGGGCGGGAATACTCATGGTATGTGGATAGGCACGTTCCATGGTTTAGCCCATCGCTTGTTAAGAATGCACTTTCAAGAAGCCAAACTCCCGCAAAGCTTTCAAGTACTCGATAGTGATGATCAATTACGTTTAATTAAACGTATTGTTCGTTCGTTAGAATTAGATGAAAAAAAATGGCCAGCAAAACAATTTGTTTGGTATATCAACGGGAAAAAAGATGAAGGTTTGAGACCACAACATATAGATGCGCAGTTTGATCCAAGCGAAGCGGTTTTTGTAAAGGTTTACCAGGCTTATCAAGATACGTGTGATAGAGCAGGCTTAGTTGATTTTGCTGAATTGCTACTGCGTGCCCATGAACTATGGCTAAATAATCCAGCATTGTTAGCTCATTATCAACAACGTTTTGGCCATATTTTGGTTGATGAGTTTCAAGACACCAATGCCATTCAATATGCATGGCTAACATTACTGGGTAAAGCGCAATCTAAAGTAATGATAGTGGGTGATGATGATCAATCTATTTATGGATGGCGCGGTGCTCGTATTGAGAACATTGAACGTTTTACTAATGAGTTTGAGCAAGCGCAAACCATTCGCTTAGAGCAAAATTATCGCTCTACAGCGAATATTCTTAATGCCGCTAATAAATTGATTAGTAATAATAATAATAGATTGGGCAAAGAGTTGTGGACAGATGATAAAGCTGGCGAAAAAATTTCTTTATACACAGCCTTTAATGAAATAGATGAAGCACGTTTTATTTCTGGGCGGATAAAGCAATGGCGTGAAGATGGTGGCAAGCTTGATGAAGTCGCAATATTATATCGTTCAAATGCTCAATCTCGATTGCTAGAGGAAGCTTTACTACAAGGACATTTGCCTTATCGTATTTATGGTGGTCAGCGCTTCTTCGAACGGCAAGAAATTAAAGACGCTTTAGCCTATATGCGGTTAATTAATAACCGAGATGATGATGCGGCGTTTGAGCGGGTCATTAACACACCAACGCGAGGTATAGGTAATCAAACAGTAGCATTAATTCGTGATGCTGCTCGCAGTTTACAAGTAACTTTATGGCAAGCTTGTCAGCAGATGTTGCAAGCTGAGCAATTGAAGGGACGTAGTGCTAAAACTATTACGAATTTTATCAACTTAATTGATCAGCTCGAAGATGATTCATCAGATTTAGATCTTGATCAACAGACTAACTTTGTTATCAGTCATTCTGGTTTGAAAGCTATGTACCAAGCTGAAAAAGGTGAGCGTGCAGAGCAGCGTATTGAAAATTTAAATGAGCTGGTCACTGCGTGTCAAACCTTTAAAAGTGAACCTATTGCTGATCAAGAGTTTATTGAAGAACAAACGCCATTAACCGCTTTTTTAACCCATGCGGCACTCGAATCTGGTGAATCACAAGCGGATGAATTTGAAGCAGCAGTGCAATTAATGACTATGCACTCGGCTAAAGGCCTAGAGTTTCCGTTGGTGTTTATTGCTGGACTTGAAGAAGGCATGTTTCCTTCTCAGCAGTCAGTAGAGGAAATTGGACGTTTAGAAGAAGAGCGTCGTTTATGTTATGTAGGCATGACAAGAGCGATGAATAAGCTATACTTATGTCATGCAGAAAGTCGCCGCATATATGGTCAAGAGAAGTTTCATAAAGCTAGTCGCTTTTTACGTGAGTTACCTGAAAACTGTATAGAAGAAATTCGTATGCAAAGTCAGATAACCAAACCAAAATCCGTTGGAAAGTTTTCAAATACCTTCACCATGGAAAATTTTGCTAACAGTGGCTTTAAGCTAGGCCAACAAGTAAAACATGCCAAATTTGGTGAAGGCGTGGTATTAAATTATGAAGGTAGTGCTCAACCTAGGATCCAAGTGAATTTTGAAGAGGTCGGGTGTAAGTGGCTGATGGTTGAATATGCAAATTTACAGGCGATTTAATAAATATAATAAGGGACAAAAATGTCACAACGATTATTAGTAGTAGAAGACAGTAAACCTATCGCAACTGTAATTAAGCAAATTGCGCAATCGTTAAACTATGAGGTAGTTGTTGCGACAACATTGGCACAAGTTGAAGAGATTCTCTCAGGCGACACCGACTTTTTTGCTGCTACGGTTGATTATGCATTACCTGATGCCGTTGATGGTGAGGCGATTGGTTGTGTATTATCGCACGGTATTCAAAGTGTGGTGATGACCGGAAAAATGGATGATGCTACCAGACAGAAAATACTAGCTCAACCGGTGATAGACTATATTCCGAAAGAGAATAGCCAAGCTTTTTTATATTTAAAGCGTATTTTGCATTGGCAACAAACGAATAATAATAATGCTATTTTAGTGGTAGACGACTCTTCTTCTGCCCGTAACCATATCGTGGAATTATTGAAGCGCCGCAATTTTGTTGTTCATACCGCGAATAATGGTGTGCAAGCTTTGGAAAAATTGCAGCAGCATAAAGACATTAAAATGGTTATTACCGATTTAGAAATGCCAGAAATGGATGGTATTACCCTGACTAATGAAATCCGCAAGAAGTACGCGCGTGAACAGTTAGCCGTTATTGGTATTTCAGGTGCAGAAAACGGTATTCATTCAGCACGCTTTATTAAAAATGGTGCAGATGATTTCTTGCGCAAACCCTTCTGCCCTGAAGAGTTTTATTGCCGCATTACCCAAAACATTGAAAGTTTGAATAATATTGCTCAAATACAACATGCAGCGAATACTGACTATTTAACGGATTTAGCCAATAGGCGATCTTTTTTCCGCAATGCTGAGCAACGTATTGCAGAGTATAAAAAACGAAATATTCATTATTGTTTAGCCGTGTTAGACATAGATTATTTTAAAAAAGTGAATGACAGTTATGGCCATGATGCCGGTGATCAGGTGCTAAAAGTATTAGCTCTATATTTAAGGAAGCACTTTGGCGCTGGATTAACTGCCCGCTTAGGCGGTGAAGAGTTTTCAATGCTATTGCACGGTGTTGATAGTGATCAACTTTACAATAAACTCGATGATTTCCGTCGAGAACTTTCTGTATCAACGATTCCTGCAGGCGATACGCATATATCTATTAGTGTTAGTATCGGTGCGGTATTTGATAGCCCCGAAGTGCTTTCTAAACAAATGAATGAGGCAGATAATGCGCTGTATTACGCAAAGGAACATGGACGAAATCAGGTAGTTATTTCAGGTGCAGAGGAACATGAGTAACCGTATTTTAGTTAATTTTCTTTAGTATGCAATCAAGTGGTCAAATGTCTTTGGCCACTTATACCGTCCTTTGTTTATAGATTCATGTGACAGCAATATTACACTGTATAAAAATTAATTTTAAATTCTTTCAAACAGTTCATCGATTTCTATATCAAGATAATCACAAAGCTGATCAATGACTTCTAAATCTATTCTTGATGCTGTTTCGTTATATAGTCGAGTAATAGTACCTCTATTCAAACCGGTATCTCTGGCAACATCGGCTATTTTTAAACGTTTTTCGCCCATAATTATTGATAGATAACATTTAATCATATGTTCTGCAGTAAAGTAAAATTGACTATAGCAGGCCAATTTATCAAAAAGACAAGTAGTTTACTAGTAGTCATTCTATTAATTATTATAGTCTGCAGAAGGTTATCTAGCGCTATCAAAGATTATTATGTGCTCTATTAAATCGTTTTGATTAAGGAGGAACATGTTTGGTAGGGATGTATGAAGATAATTATTAGTACCATTGAACGTAAACTAGCGGTCTATTATATAGGCAAGGAATAAACTTTATGAATTAATTTCTGGTATTCGCAATTGGGTTTTTATAGAATGCTTTTCTTCAAACACCACCCGTAGCTCAGCTGGATAGAGCGATGCCCTCCGGAGGCATAGGTCACAGGTTCGACTCCTGTCGGGTGGGCCATTTTTGTAATGCTTCGGTCTAATTAACACCAAACGACACACCTAACAAAACTAAAAAACCTTTAAATACAGTGCCAAGTAACCTGTTCTAGCTTTTTTTAGAGTTGATTAACTCACTCTTAATAGCTACCCTCATTGCTACCCAGATTCTATTTTATAAAATCTTGTAAAATTTTACATTTCGAGGGATACAATGGCTAATTCAACTAAGCAATTAACAGCTACCGAAGTAGATACTGCAAAACTCAAAGAAAAAGAATATTCTTTATTCGATGGCAATGGCTTGTCTTTAAGGGTACGCCCTAAAGGTAAATCATGGCGTTTTAGTTACGCCCTTCCTTATAGCAAGAAAAGAGTTAGTATCAGCTATGGTTGCTACGGCAAAAGTGAAGAAGAAGGCTTGACCCTCAAAGAAGCAAGAGCAATGGCTATTCGAGATAAAAAGTTGCTGGCGCAAAAAATAGACCCCAAAGAATTTCGAGTAAAAAAAGAGCGCGAAGAAAGCGCGGCATTAAAAAATACGTTTCGCTTAGTTGCATTGAGCTGGTTCGATATAAAAAAAACTACGCTTGCAGATAAAACAGCAAAAAATTTACTTAGCTCATTAAACAATCATTTGTTCCCAGCTCTGGGGTCCGTGCCTATTCACAACCTAACAGCGGTAAGTGTTATCAACGCATTAAAGCCATTAGCAGACAAAGGAAATGCTGAGAGCGTCAGTAAACTATGTCAGCGTATTAACAACATAATGACTTTTGCTCTAAATACTGGAATTATCGATACAAACCGATTATCGGGCATTAAAGAAGCATTCACAGCACCTGTAGTTGTTAACAGACCTGCTATAAAGCCCGAAGAGCTTCCCGAATTAATGAAAAAACTAACAACCGCCAACATTAAGCAAACGACAAGATGCTTAATCGAGTTTCAATTACATACTATGGTACGACCGAGTGAAGCTGCCGGCGCTAAGTGGTCGGAGTTAGATTTTGATAAAAAAGTCTGGACTATCCCAGCGGAACGAATGAAAAAAAGAAATTCTCATGTAGTACCACTAACAGAGCAAGTTTTAACTTTATTAAATATCATGCAAGCAGCTTGCTCTAACTCAGAATATGTATTCCCAGCCGATAGAAAAGCAAACAAACACGCGAACAAAGAAACAGTTAACTCAGCATTAAAGAGAATGGGTTATAAAGATCGACTATGTGGTCACGGATTACGAACCGTAGCTAGCACTACATTAAACGAACAGGCGCATGACTTTGACATCATAGAGGCAGCTTTGGCGCACGTGCAGCAAGGTGTACGAGGAATATACAACAGAACTGATTATATAGAACGTAGAAGGGTGATGATGACCTACTGGTCAAATCATATCGATAGTGCCGCTACTGGTAACATGAGCTTATCTGGTACGGTTAAAGGTCTTAAAGTAGTGAATGGATAATACTAAAATGAATCAATTGGTAATATTAGTGATGACAAATTTTAGCCGTGCAGAACTAATCACAGAGCAATTTGTAAAGCAAGTGGTGAACAATTATTCGACTTGGAGATGTTGCGTAAATGGCTAAAGCTAATAATAAATATGTTTTTGAAAAGCCTGATTGGTTTAATAATGAAAATTATGAAAATAATCCGTTTTCTAAACCTTTAGAAATAGCACAGTACTTAACTTTTTATAACGCTGCTGCTGTTGCGTTTAAATATTATCAACGAGAACATGAAATTGACTCCTACAAAAAACTCTTATCAGTAATTGAAAAAGACAAGATCAAAACAGGCGATGATGGAAAAACAGAATGGAAAAGTATAGAGTCACACCTATCCAATTTGAAAGATAAATATCTCCCTATTGATGAGCGCAAAGGATTAACACCGCGAGCTGGAGGAGGGTGTTCACGTTGTGGTGACTTTCAAGGTATAGACTACTCAAATGGCATTGCAACCCTGACTAATCAGATAGATACCGTTGATGATAAAGTTGACGGTATTGTAGAGCTGTTTAGCTGGGGTGACGGGGTCGATGTCAAAGTGCGATTAGACATGATACTAGAATCAGGTGGAGAACCAATGATGGCTAACGATCAGTTGATGGGATTAGAAAAAACATATTTATCGATTGATTTAGAAGCTGAAAATAGTGACCTTATTAAGAGCTTTAGAAATTTATTATTTAAGCTTAGACGTCAACAAGGAGGATATGTTGAACGACTACAGAGCACATATGACAAAATAAGATTGCATAAAAGTATTCAAATTCTAGACCTTAAACTTTACGCTAGTCTAATAGGTCAAGATTGCCCAGCCCCATTTTTGTTAAAAAACTTATTTCCTGCAAAATTTGAAATTCACAAAGTTGGCGATAGAGCACCTAGCGATTGGTTTGAAAAAATTATCAAACCTCATCTATTTACCATTACAAAAGTTGCATTTATCGATCAAATTAGAAAGTTGTAATACCATTACGAGGCTTTCTATTATAGAGAAAGCTTCTACAGACCTCCCGTTACCCATCTGTTTTAATTAAATCTCATTTAACATTAAAACAAACGGGAAAACGCTTAATGATTTCTGACACTCAACCTCAACAGTCACCTATATTGGATTCAAATGGCGCTTGCGCATACGCCAATATTAGTAAATCGACAATGTACAAACTTATTGCCAAAGGGGAATTCGCTACAAGGGTTCGTATAGGACGGAATAAAATAGGATTTTTTGTTAACGATATAAATACTTGGCTCGAATCTAGGAAGGGGGTGTAATCATGACTCTATCTACACAACAGGAGTTAGCCCTTGCCGAGTTTAATGCTACGGCAGAAGAAGCTTTATTTCCAGAGACCTTGATGAAGGTCTGGTGCGAAGACTTTTTAATTGATGAAAATAAGATTCGTCCGGATTTTGAGACACGAATAGTCGAGTTGGCGAAGGGCTGTCACGACAAATTTATAGCCGAATACTCTCGCGGAATAGCATGGCTATGTGTCATGTATGCAGGTTTAATCGACGTTGAATTGATTGCCAAGCTTAAGCTGATACCGCTATTTAAAAAGCACTACAACGAGTTTGATATTGAGCTAAATTTTGAAGATGCTGTAAAGGAAGGAAATAAATACTTTCCTGATGATAAATTCGAAATGATAGGAGAACTTCTATAATGTCTAAAAAATATGACATACCAGCCGCAGTAGGCGCTTCTTATCTAACAATGAATGCTAGATTGATTAACTGGGTATATGGGCTACAAGATAATCGAGTAGGTAGAAGGTTCAATGAAATTGGCGTCATTCCATTCGAAAAAATCGATAATCAAATCTATTACAATATGAAGGATCTTGAGTTGGTTGCGGAGGAGTTCAAGTTACACGAACTTTTTGATAAACCGTTCACAAAGCTATTTGATTAGGTTAGTTAAATAGGTCCCAATTGAAGGGTATTTACCGATAAAAATCGCGAGTAAATACCCTTCAGTTTTTTATGACATTTCCGTACCTTTTTATACTAAAAAACCATTTATGAAAATACCACTTAACCCTCGCATTGCACTGCATACAGCAAAAGTAGATTTAGGTCATTTATGCTTAAGCCCTATTGTGTATAAATACTTAACTATACTTAATCAAAAGAGTGCTAAAGCAAAGGTGTCAACCAAACACAAATCTACTACAGTAGAAAACTTGCTTAAGGGTTGCAAAAGAGAACAAATGACGGGTGAAGATCTAGTTAAGTTATTTGTTGCTATACCGCATAGAAATTGCAATCAAGTCAACGAAATAATACCCAGCCTTCATTTATCCTTTTCTCTACTATGGACTCAGCTGGCGCTCTTAGCCGATAATAAAAAAGAAAAGAAGCAGCTGTATCACGTAGTTGCAAATGTACCAGATAAGCTACGGGATAAAGCAATAGAAGCCTCGAGAAAGAAAACCCTAAAAACAACTATCATCAAAGAATTGTTACGCGACGCGATGAAAAAAATGCCTGCTGACATTAAGCTCTGGGCAGTGCTTGAAGTAGGAAAACGACAGAAGCAAATGCACATTCATATAGTCGTAGCTTTAGACGAACCTCTAAAACAATTGCTAAAAGATTCCTTAAATAGGTTCAACTATGTGCCATTCAAAAACACTACCCAAATAGCTGGCGAGAATATACCTATCGATATTGGTGCGGCATACTATCTTGCTAAAACATTAAACGTAAGACACAGCGGTAGCAATAATCTTTATGTCTCGCCGGCGCTAAATAAACAAAAAAGAGCTCTAGAAAGCAAATACAGGGACTTTATCGCAGAAAACAAACCTTTCTTGCTTAATAACAAAAAAGCCATTCAGAGATCACTACAGGCGCATGAGCAACAACGTAAAGATGCAACACCGAAGACTTATGAAGAGTGGGAAAACAAAAACCTAAACCAACATACTGAAGAGTTAGACACGACGGTATTTTGGCAAGAAGTTGAAAGTTAGATAATTAAGTAAGTCAATTTTGACTTACTACAACACCAATAAAAACAACCGGTTATACATAATAGCACGGGCTTGACACAATACCCATAGGCAAAGGTAAGATTCTTTTTTTTTAGGAGTAATTATGGAATATGAAACTTACCTTTCCCCAGAAGCTTATGAAGGGGTCAAAACACTAATTATAGAGATAAAGCAATCGATAGAGTGCTTATCTAAAACTGACCGTGATATCATTTTAAGTGAGAGGTCTACTTTTCACGATTGTCTTTTAATGAATATACTCGATGATAAAATATATTCGTTATCTCACGGCCAATTAGCTTTAATCCATGATGTGTTGATGTACCATCAACTTTTACCTTCTGAAGGAGCGAGAGTCACATCAGCAAATTGGAAGGGGTGCATACTAAACCCTAAAATTTTGCAGAAAGCGGATGACGATATTGTAAAGCAGCTTTTATTATTTAAAGATGTGACTCCCTACCATAGAAACAAAAAATCACACTTAGTATCATTCAAAGATCTATTTTGTGTTTACGGCCATTTGTATTATCACCCTTTATTTGGTCGTCATGAACTAGTATTGAAAGAAATTTATAGGATAGGTTGTAATCAGTATGATAATAATGGGGAGTCTATGTTTTATTCATCTGCCATGCTATCAAAGGCAATTCTAATTTTTAGAAATTACTGTAAAAGTGCTGGTATTGACTATCTGAGCTTAAAGCTGAGCTCCGAGTTCATTCCGCAGGATTTTGATGTTTATTTACCACAATTAAGAGATAACGGTATAAGAGTTATCGGTACTACTGATCGGTGCCTAATAGAGCAAGTTATTTAGTTGTTTATGAAAGGATGACAGTAGTAGCATCACCCTGTCATTGTAAAAAGCAAAGTCCTAGAAAAATATTGGCAAGGATAACGCTATTGTCACAAAGTTTTTTACCAAAAATTTCGAATTATCCTTATACAAGCGGATAACTACATTGTCATAGCAACAAGTTGGCGAGATGTTTTATTATTATAAAATGAAAGATTCAGACAATAGTACAAAGCCTACCGTTAAACGATCTGAGAGCCATTTAAAGAGCATAAAACAACCTCGTAGAAGTGTATGTGCTGTTTTAATTTTAATGGGCTTATTTGATCTTAGAGGGATCGAGAGTAATTATTGTGCCTTCTCAAGCCAAAACCTCATTAATGGTAACTTTCCCCCATATTCAGCAAAATGCGCCAATTGCGCATTTTAGAACTAAGATCAGTACCTCAGAACAGAGTAAAAGTTATTTGTGGCAATATGTTATGTAATTTGATACAAATGTTGGAAATACAAAAATGCGCGATGTCACAGTAGAAAAACGCGCAAGTTGCGCACTACTAAATTGTTAGGCTTTAAGTCAGATTTGGTTGCACCTTATAAGGAATTAAATTGAGTATTGAGTTTTTAGAAAATGATTTTGATAAGGTGAGTTACCTTGCAAATTTGTTAACAGCAAGAGCAACTGGATTATCAGCTGAAAATGGTGAGTTTGAATTTCTGCGAAGAGAGCTTCTACAAAATTCAGATGTTGCGTCCATGCTACCTAGCTGGATTAAACAACATAGAAATTTAGATTCATTTTGGGGTTTTATTAAAGAGAAATACGGCACTTATGCAGAGCGACGTACTTATATCTCAGAACAATTTACTCCTTTATTAGATTTACTTGAATTTGGTCAGTCTCCTACACCTGTTAGTCAAACAACTAGCAATACTCCCCAAGTTCCTCCAGCTAACACGACAACCGTTGCCAGAAACAAACGAAAAGTTTTTATAGTTCACGGTCGTGATAATGAAGCAAAATATGAAGTTAGTCGTTTCATCGAACAGCTTGGTTTAGAAGCAATAATTCTGCATGAGCAAGCTAATGCAGGCATGACCATAATTGAAAAAATAGAACACTATTCTAACGATGCTGATTTTGCACTTGTCTTATACACAGGTTGTGATCATGGGCGTGGGGTACATGAGTCGAATGTACCGCCTAAAAATAGAGCCAGACAAAATGTGGTATTTGAGCATGGTTACTTAATGGCAAAACTAGGAAGAGAAAACGTGTGTTCATTGGTCAAAGGGCAAATAGAAACACCAAACGATATCAGTGGTGTAGTCTACGTTCCACTTGATGAAAATTCAGGTTGGAAAAATTCAGTGGCTAAAGAGCTCACAGAATGTGGTTATAAAATAAATACATTTTTTTAATTTGTTAAGGGAAGAGCATGGGAACCACTAGTGGTTATGAAATCGCTGAAGCTGCTTTTTCAGATATTGAATCATTTTTTCTTAGTCCTGTTAATTTTCAAATCAACAGAGAGTTGAATGTTACATCGATGAGAGGGAATGCTGCAATTAGAGGGAGCGGTAAGACTGCAAGAGTTAGACTTTCAGATGAATTTTGCAATTATGAATTATCTGCACTGGAAGATTATATTTTTGTTTTAACCATTATTTGCCATGAGTTAGCTCACTATTTGAATTTTCACAATGAAAATAAAGATGAAACAGAATTAGACAGTGTTGCTCTGGAGTCGAGAGCAGACCATTTTGGCGCACAGATATTGATGGTGCTCATTACTTTTGGTTCTAAAACAACTAGGCTTATGAAGCAAGTTGATGCTGCAATTAACCCTACGGTGATTACGAAGAGTATCGGTAAATCATTGCGCTTAATCTATGATGAAATATACATAAATGGTAGTTCAGAACTATACCCTGAACCGAAATTAAGAGTGGGAATATCAATTGCGGGTTATCTTTCATTTTATCATAGATATTTCGGAAGCTTACCTGAAGGGTTTACGGTTAGGTTTCTATTAACTGTAATGCGTGAAGGGAATCTATTTGGCTTACTTGAAGGCTTCGATGAAAACCAACAAGAAAATACTGTAGAAAAAATAACCAGCACTCACGCTCAATTGCAAGAACGGTTTCCGTTAATGATTTTAGGCTTCAAACAAAAGTTTGGTTATTTCCTCACTTCTCAATTTGATGCTAGTGAAAATGATAGAACCAAACACCGAATGATGCTCGAAAAACATGTAAGTGAATTTGAGCTTAGTTAATTAAAGCCTAACAAGCTGTTAAACAAGGACAAAAAACAGTTGGTTTTGCTCCTTCGTCACTAATTTTAACCAACTATTTTTTGCCTGTTAACAGGGCGTTAGCTGTATCCTCATATTACTAGTGTAAGGTGAATTCAATGAACGATCGGGAAATTAAGGATGCCATTCGCTATTTAGAGCTTGCTATTAAGGCTTTGAAAAATTCAAATGAGCCTTACTTCTCACGAAGTATTGAGTCTTTGTTGAGAGAGTTAAACGAAGAAAATCAGAAAGTAACTACTCCCGCTAGTGATTTTGATGACTTTAGAGATTTTTGTGGTTCTCGCGATACTTCAGATGGGTGGGAGAAAGTTAGAGAGCTACAGGAGGGGAGCAATGATAATGCGGCTTTTAAAGCACCTTCTTTCAATGAACAAAGGGTTCAAAAGTCTTTGGCTGAAAAACGGCCACAGAAGAAAAGTAAATATGATGAAGCTACGGAAAGCCCTTGGTTAGAACCTAGAGATCACTTATGGGATAAGTTTAGGTAATAAATCCATACAAGGCAATCAAACGGACACGTAACAGTTGGCTCGGTTCCGCTTCGCTACACATTTTAGCCAACAATTACTTAGCCGCTTATTGTGGCGTTATAAATCACTATGAATATGGATGAAATTTTTAAACTTGCAGCAGCCATCATCACCTCGTTAGGAGGAGCCGCTCTTATACTTGCAGCTTTTTCAAGTTGGCTTGGTGGAATTTGGGCAAAGAGAATGTTGCAAAACGAACGTGCCAAACACTCAGAAACCTTAGAAGAATTAAAAAAAGAATTGGATCTTCTAAAACAAAAAGAACTAACTCGTCATTTTGATAAACTAGCTATTTATAAAGATGTAGTTCACATTATAAGTGAGATTTTAAGAGAATTAGAAGCTGTCGCCTCTTCAAATCAACCTTCTATTTCACCAGAGGTAAAGCATTCTTTTGCGCTAAATAGAAATAAAGCATACGGCTATATTTCACTTGTATCTAACCAGAACGTCATGGATAGCTACAATGATATGATTGATTTCTTTATTCCTGTGATTTACGAAAATGAAAGCGCCACTTGGGAAGATATGCGTGCGAAAGCTGACTCAATGCTAAATGCTATGCGAACAGATTTAGGAATCCAAGATGGGCAGGTAATATATCGCGGTAGTAGGTGATTCATAACAAGCCAATCAAGCGGGACTGCTAATAGTTTGCTCGGTTTCGCTTCGCTACACAATTTTAGCAAACAATTTAGAAGCGCCTTAATGTGGGCGTTATATTTTTCAAATGGAGTTGAGCATGAAATCTTTCCTTTTAAAATTTACAACATTAATATCAATGACTGGCTTAATCAGCTCATGTGGTGAGGAACCATTTATTGGTAAAATGTCAATTAGTACAATATGTTCAACAACAGGTTATATAATTCGTCAAAATCTAGGTACAAACTTTAAAACTATTGGCGTTAAATGCACTGTAGCAAAAGTAAAAAATAAGCCTACTTGGGTGAGAGTTCGTTCTAGCTATATTTCTCCCTTGGGACCGACTCTAAAATATACAGCATTTGGCAACATAACTGGCGATGCTTTGGAATTGTTAAAAATTAAAGTGCATGGAATAGATAAAAAATTTATACCCTTTGCAGAGTTCAGTAACAAAATATAAGTCAATAAAGCAGGACAAAAAACAGTTGGTTTTTGCTCCTTTGTCGCTATTTTAACCAACTATTTTTTGCTTCTTATAGGGGCGTTTTGCAGAAATGGAGACGTTATGAGTATTCGTCCAAACGGACATATATGGATGGCCGCTGAACAATTCTTCAACGCAGCGGAATCTATCTGGAATTCTGCTGAAGGAGATCTTTCTAAATATGTTTACCCTTTATTAGTTAATTACTCATTTGCATGTGAATTAGCCCTTAAGTCTGCTGAAGGAAAAGTGAAGCAACCTCCAATTATCGAAAATGGTTTAATTCCAGTTTCTACTATACATCCAGCTGTTAAAGGACATAACCTTTTAAGCATTTTCAATAAATTAAAGCCTGAAACTAGAAAGGGAATAGAAAAAGAGTTCATATCAATTACAGGCGAAAATTTAACTCCGTTGCTTAAAAAATGTGGCTATTATTTTGAGAAAGCAAGATACCCATTTGAACAAAAAGGTGGCGCATACAACCTTTCGGCGGTCAGAGATTTAGCTAAAATCTTATTGGACTCTGTAATGGCATTTGGTTTAAAGTCTGCATAACAAGCTAATTAATCAGGACAAAAAACAGTTTGCTGTTTTCGTTCCTCAACATTTTAACCAAATTATTAAAGCTTTGCAGCTTACTTCTGGGTATATAATTGTATGAAAAACAATCATGTTTTTTACACCCTTCCTAAAAGTATGTAAGCGTTTGTTTTTAAATTCCTTTATTAATAGTGCACTCTTATTTAACACCCTTTTGACACCCAAAAACCCCTGTTTTAAGGGGCGTAAATTGCAACTTCTTATACTAAATTCATGGTAGATCTTCACGAGATGAACTAACTTTTAGCGTCAATGCAGAGAACAAATAATCAAAATATGGTGGATGATATGCAATCATGAAAATATTAACAAAACTAGCATAAGAATCGACAATGCTTATAATTACCCCAAATGCACTGTTAAACAACCTGAGAAGTAAATAGGAACCATAAAACATTAACACAGTAGTAGATGTTACCTTTCGGTAGAAATGTTTATATACGCTCTAAGTGTGATCTTTTGAACAATTAGTGCTAATTTAAACTTGTATTGCTCAACAGGCTAACTTAGTTTAAGTATTGATTTTTTATACAATTAATGGATGATTGAAATGAACAGAATTGTGATTATTAGCTGTGCGCTTTTTGTTAACTTAGCGTGGGCAGAAACAAAAGAGCTGCACTGCACATATGGTGGTGTCGAAGAGCGTCAAAAAATAATCGATGAAACACCTTTGAAAATTAAGAAACACCAAGAGAAGATTGCAGAGCTCAACAAAGAGCACCGAGTAAATAATTCAGAAGTAGAAACTTATGAAATGCTTATCGAATTAAATCGTCAAATAATTAAATCATGTAAGAATGACAATGTATGGGTTTCATCAGACACCTTTGTTTTTGATACTGAAGGATTACGTAACGAATCAAAAGCGATAGGAGAGCACACTTCTATGGATACTTGTGAGTCAAGAGAGCTTTTACCTAGAAAGGTGTTTTTGTCTGCAACACCTAGTACCATTTCTTTTAAGTGGGCAGTCTCAACGGGTGATTACAGCATTAACCAATCATTTAACATAGACAGGAAAACTCTTAATGGCGGATACGACACAAAGAGAAATTATCAATGTGTAGTAAAGGAAATTGATGTGTCTAATAATTTAATCTAAGAAAGAAAGAAAGAAAGATACTAAGCCATAGTAGCTTAAAAAAACGCTGGAGATAGCATACTTTTTTGGTATCTTTGAATAAGTTCCATATTACATCGATTCTGTGATTATACAGTAAACACTTATAACAAAATGACCATTGTTAGTGTGAAAGGTTATAAGTCGTGGTCGTTCTTTTATAATTATCAGTATGCACATTTATCCATTGCAACCCTCATTGCTACCCAGAAGTTTTAATGAAAAACCTTACCTCTTAATTTTAAAGGCTCGTGGTTTTGTTTTTGACTCCTGTCGGGTGGGCCATTCCTTTTGTCACATCAATAGTGGCGAGCAGTTGCTCAGTAATAATAATGTACTTTGTTGCAAAAACTGCCTACTATCCCTAATAGCTTATTGAAAATTTTACTCTTTTATTGTGATGAAAATGAATTTATCTAATTATCTCTCAAGTGATTTGCCCAAATTGATTAGCCGCAGAACCCTTGCTTTATTTATATTACTAGCTTGTACAGCTGAAGCCTATAATTCAACGAATGAAGGCTATCAAATAACGCAAATATCCCCCGAACCATATACCCAAATTATACAACGTACAGGTAAAATAGACTTTGCTAGGGTGGTAAATCTTTCCTTCAAAACAACGGGTTTTTTGACAGAGCTTAAGATAGACGAAGGCGATGTCTTTGACGAAAAACAGCTATTAGCTGCACTGGATACTTCCGAGCTTAGGGCTGAAAAAAACGCAACCTATGCTCGCTTATTACAGGCTAAGCGGAACATAGCGCGTGTAAAAACATTAATGAAAAAAAATCTTAGTTCACAGCACGAATTAGATGATGCATTAACCGCTGTTGAAACAGCCAGAGCCGCCTATCGGGTTGCTTATTATAACTTAGATAAATCACAGATTTATGCGCCTTTCAATGGTGTAGTGCTCAAACGGAATACTGAATTAGGAGAGTTACAATCGCCTGGTGTTGGAGCGCTACAAGTTGCAAATTTGTTAAATAACTTAATTGTTAGCGTCGCTCTAACATCAGAAGAAATTTCTTTAGTACATTTAGGTCAAAAGGTAAAAGTTCATATAACACATTTAGGTATTATTGAAGGTCAGGTGAGTAAAATTCCAGCGATTGCGGATAGTAGAAGTCATCTTTTTACTATCGAAGTAGCACTGTCTGATACAAGTATCAGCAAATCAATAATTGTTGGTCAACTTGCAGAGATTATTATTTATTCGCAAAGTCAGATATTTGTATATAGATTACCTATAGAAGCTCTAAATGCGGTTAATAAACACGGTCAGGCATTGATAGCTGTAGAGAAAAACAACAAAGCACAGCAACAAGCACATACTATCTTTAAAATGGATAACGATTTTCTTTATTTACAATCCCATGAAAACTCAAATTCGATAGATGTGATCACCCAAGGGTGGAATAAGCTGTCACTAGACTTAGTAGAGTAAAATAGTAATGAAGTTACCTAGTCTAGCGATAAAAAACGCCCAGTTTACGATAACGGTTGTTACTTTACTGGTATTGGTGGGAATAGTGTCATACCTCAACATGCCGCGCTCAGAAGATCCACAATTTGACTTACCCATTACACTTGTCGAGGTTGTCTACCCAGGTGCATCACCAAATGATATTGAAACGCTTGTAGTCGATATTTTAGAAGAAGAAATATCTGAAATAGCGAACATTAAAAAAATTGAATCTGAAGTACGAAATGGTGCGGCAAGAATAACGGTAACTTTTATTTATGGTACAGATGCTGAGGCTTCTTATAACAAAATAAAACAAGCAATTGCCACAGTGAAACCTGATTTACCTACTGGGATACAACAACTAATAGTGATAAAAGCAACACCTAGTAGTGTTGCAATTATGCAGCTGGCAATGTGGAGTGAGTCTGACGATTATAAAGCAACTGAATTTTATGCAAAATTATTAGAAAAACGCTTGGAAACTATAACCAATATAAGAAAAGCCGATATATGGGGATATCCACAGCAAATAGTTGCTATCGATTTGAAGTTAAACTTATTACAGCACTATGGAATATCGGTAACCGATGTCAATAGAGTCTTACAAGGTAGAGCAATAAATATCGCTCCGGGTTTTGTTGACGCTAAAACTCGCCGCTTTAATGTTAAAAGCAGTGGTAACTTTGCAAATTTAACTGAATTAGAGAATACCGTCCTAGTAAATAATAAAGACTTTGTTATAAAGTTAAAAGATATAGCTACGGTAGCTTTTAGTGATAGAGAACCAAGTTATATAGCTTATTATAAAAACCGACCTGTCATATATATTACTGCAGAACAACGAACGGGCAGTAATATATTTAGCCTAACAGAACAAATGAATAAAGAAATAGACGCATTTAAACAAAGTTTACCAGCTCAAATTAAACTGGAAATGATCTTCCAGCAAGCAGATAGCGTTGAAACAAGGGTTAATGGCTTTTTTGAAAACTTAGGTCAAGGCTTGATATTAGTTGGCTTATTAGCGTTGGTATTTTTAGGTGTTCGTGAGTCATTGGTGGTAATTGCAGCGATACCTTTATCTTTTTTAATAGCCATAGGATTGTTAGACTTTACGGGTTTCGGATTGCAGCAAATGTCAATTGTAGGCTTAATCATTGCATTAGGATTACTCGTTGATAACGCCATTGTGGTGACAGAAAGCATTCATCGAGAAAAACGCTATTGTACAAATTTGAATGAAGCTGCAAAAGTTGGTACTAGTAGAGTGGGCTGGGCAGTAACCAGTGGTACTATTACCACGATGTTAGCTTTTTTACCTATGTTAATGTTAAGCAGCAGTACGGGGGATTTTATTCGCTCTATGCCGGTAACGGTAGTATTTGTACTACTGGCATCACTATTGATAGCTTTAACATTAACGCCACTTATTGCCAGTCATTTTTTTACTTTAAAACCTTCCAAGTTTAAAACCCTTCAACATTATATTAATGCTTTTGCAGAAGGTCTGTATCAACAATTTTTGCAAAAAGTATTAGCCTTTCGTTGGCTTGTTCTCATTTTAGCGGCAGGTTGCTTATTTCTAATGCTGTCATTATTTGGCGAAGTTGGGGTGAGTTTATTTCCTCGAGCAGAAAAGCCGATGATTTTAATCGATGTGGAAATGCCAGTTAATTCATCACTTAGTAATACAGAAAATTTGACCAAAAAAGTTGCAACTTATATTGAACAACAGCCGTTAGTGTCAAAAGTAGCCTTAAATATTGGTAATTCAAATCCGCGTATATATTACAATGAAATACCTAAACGTGGTCGCGTTACCTTCGGTCAAATACTCATAGTACTACAAGAGTATGATGCTGAAGAAGTCTCAGAGTTAGTGGGCTCTCTTCGAAGGGAGTTTTCAAATTGGCCACAAGCCAATATTAAAGTAAAAGAGTTTACACAAGGGCCAGTAACCGACCAACCGATTACAATTCGGTTGATGAGTGAATCTTTAGACGACTTAGAAAAAGTATCAATTAATCTTGCTGAAAAAATGGCTGAAACTACAGGGATCATAAATATTGATAATCCTATAGGTATGGCAAATACGGAGCTAGAACTGAATATTAATTATGATCAAGCTGGCTTAAGTGGCGTTAATATCAATAATTTAGACAATACTTTGAAAACAATACTTTCAGGTACTGATGTCGGCCGCTTTAATGATGAAAATGGTGAAGATTACCCGATAGTGGTACGAAAAAGAAACCCTGATATTAACGGTCTTGAAAATGTCTATATCAGCAGTCAAGATGGGGAAAATATTCCGCTAGATCAAATCATCACAAAAAAATTAAAGAAGGGAAGAACAGACTTTTTTCATTATCAAAAATTACGTATGGCTAAAGTGTCTGCTGATGCAGAAAAAGGTTACTCAGTAAACGAGTTAACTACTCAAATGGTAGAGTATTTACAACAATCTACCTTACCGCAGGGCATGCATTATTCATTAGGCGGAGAAGAAGAATCAAGGCAAGAATCTTTTTCAGGGTTGGCGCAAATAATGATTATTACTGCCGTTGGTATTTTTGGGGTGTTGGTTTTACAATTTAAATCTTTTTTACAACCTCTCATTATTTTTAGTTCTATTCCTTTTGCGATGGCAGGTTCAGTTATTGGTTTGTATATTACGGGTTTGTCGTTTTCTATGATGGCCTTTATTGGCTTAATCAGTCTATTTGGCATTGTCGTTAACAATGCCATTATTTTGATTGATACGACCAATAGAAATATTATTGGGGGCTATGATACTCTTGAGGCCATTCTAAGTGCCAGTGTTACACGCTTCACTCCAATTTTGTTAACGACACTTACAACAATTGTTGGTCTGTTACCATTAACTATACTCGGTGGAGGCTTATGGCAGCCATTAGGCGTGGTATTGATTTCTGGCTTATGTGTTTCAGCTATTTCGAGTTTTCTCTTAGTACCTGTGTTAACGCAGTTGTTTACGCGTACAGAGCAAGAGCATACTTTTGCTAGAAATAAAGCCTTAGATAAAAACTAGTCTTCGTCAAGTTGATGAAACCTAGGGTCTAGTGCATCAGCTTTATTTATTTTAGCAGGTTCTTTTTTAGTAAATTCAATTAACTGTAACCAAGACTTCCTACATAAATGAGGTATAAGCAAACGTAGCGGCATTCTAAGCAGGTGACCACGCCAATAAGCAAGCTGTGCAGCAAGAGTAAACCTCCAAGTAACCGTTGTACTGTGATGAGCATTGAATAAATGAGTGAAGGTAAAGTCAGCAGTTAACAGGCGTACCGTTTGCATTTGATACTGAGCGACAAATACTCTCGCTTCTTCGGGTAAGGCTCTATTGAATACTTTGTCTAGATAACGCCAAGCAAAAAACAACGACTGTTGTTGATTGATTTGCTGAGCTAACTTAATGAGCTTCTGGCTAAAGCTCTGGTCATTACTTTCAAAATGGCTAAATAAAATATCCAGATCTGATAAGCCACGTAAGCCTTGTTCCAATTCCCCTTCATGAAATAGGTGTATAGCACTATGTAAAAACATAGCTTCAGGTGCTAGCACATAGCTAGGATCATAATTCGTGGGATTGTCCAAGATGTTTTTTTCAGCAATGATTAATGCACCGGCGCTCAATAAGCTAATATCAATTTTATTATCGTTACAAACGGGCAGAATATTGTGGTGAATATCTATTATGGTTCCACGTAAAATATGTTGCATTGGAGGAATTTCGTGCATGTAATTACGATAATAAGCCTGATCTTGGTCATCAGTTTTTTGTGATTTCCAACCCTTGCACTTTAATGCTATTTCTATTCGTGAGATTTCATCTTTATTAAGTAAAATATCAATATCAGAAAAATATCGACCTTGGGCCAATGGTAAATCGGCTAATAGATAAGCGGTGCCTTTTAAATAAATCGTCTTGATCTTTAGCTTACGAAATAACTCATCTAATTCTTGCACTTCTTGGCGAACTTGCTGATGTAAATGCGCCACTTTTACTTGTTCACTATTAATATGGTGCAGTATTTTTTCAGGAATATGACAGGTTAGATCAAGTTTAGTAAAGTTGTAGGCAAGTCTTGCTAGCATTTTAGCGCTACTGGCTTGGCGTAAAAGCAAGTTCCAGTCACTGGCGCTAAAACTCTTGATTACTGCAGGATTTCGTAAAGCGCTTAGTAATATTGAAGTGACCATTTTAATGAGCAAACTCCTCGAAAAATGCTAATACCTCTTCAGTACTACTGTATGTCAGCGTATGGCATTGAACCTGATCAATAAGTGCTGCCACCGTGTTGAAGCCAGCTTCGGCCAAAACGGCATAATTAAAACTATTCTCTATTACACTCATAAATGCAGTAGCTTTATCGGTTTCTTGTACATTGATAGCTTGGTTGACTTGATATTTAGGAAATATAATAGCAAATGGACGGACTGGTTCAGCAACATACTCAACACTAACAGTTGAAGGTTTTAAATGGCTAATAGTTCCTTTATTTGTGTCATCGACAATTTCGCCAAAAACAGTGTTGTGACTTTGAGCGCTAATTACTTTAATTGATTCATTTTTAAGACTGATAGGACGGGCTAGAGCATGTAGTTGGCAACTTTTTAAATCAATCAGTGCCATCTCATCAGACAATAAGCGCCAACCATTTAATGCTAATAAAGCGCAGAGAGTACTTTTACCTGAGCCAGATTGTGCAGGCAATATCACCGATTTGCCATTCTTCTCTAATACGGCACTATGTAACAACAAATAATGATGCGCATGTTGGGCAATACACCAATTCATGCCCCATTCTAATAATGGAAATGCTTGGCTAGCGGGTAATGGCAAAAAAGGACTGTAATCATCACTATAAAAGTTAATTTGTGGTTTAATGAAGCGACGTATGCCTTTGGTTTTTTTGATAGACACATAAAAATCAATTAAATCATCGTGACTGAGTAATTGAAAGTCAGCATAAATTTTTTGTACGTTGTTAACTATACTAGGTAAGGATGATTTAATACAAAAAGTAAAGGGACCAACCGCCAGAACCAAACCATCTTTGTTTAATCGTTTTGAAATCTCATGGGTGTTCAGGCTGCTGAGTGTTTGATTTTTAGGCACTATGGAAGTCAATGCGCAAAAATTGATTTTACAATGAATGAACGCGAATTAACTTTAATTGCAAAAGATTATTAATCATATCCTGAATATAATCATTAATCCTAGTTTTTTCGTCATTAGAGCATTCTTGTGTAAAGAATTGTTTTAATTGTGCTAATGAATTTGATTTATTCGTAGACATTTGTCCGAGTATTTCGATAACATTATTGTCAAGACAATGTGTTTGACCTGTATTAGGGTCAAACACTATCACTTGTTCAGAAAAATATTCATGTAATAAATTAGAGCTTTTTATAAGAAGCATATTTTTTATTATGCTCGTAAGTGTATGCCTTCTAACATATCCGATACATCATCTGCTATAGATGAGTCTAATGCAACAGAATTGGCTATATCACCAACATCAGCTAAATCATATGGATAACCAACAATATCTTTAAGAGATGCATTTATAAAGGCAGTGGCTAATTCTCGCTCATATGATTTGTTCCCACCAAGCTCCAACGCCTGTTGCAGCGTATAACCATCAAGACCTAATAGGTCAGTATATTTGAGAGCAGAAAAATGCAGCTGACCACTAATCTTTACAAAATACGCATCTGGATTATTTTTGTATTTATTTTTTAATTTTTTGTTTCCAAAAGCGTCAAGTTTAAACTCACCATCTTCGTCCGTCTTAAAATGTTGATCTTTCATGCCGACATAGTGATTTTTCCAATGACCATGACTTAAACCACCAGCTAAATCACATGTATGTTGATGATTAGAAACATTGCCTGACATAATACCTGACATGCAAGCTGCACCCCAAGCGCTTTCTTTAAAAAGCTTCGTCTTGCATCGGTAGTGCTTGCACTTGCCTCTAAAGAAGCTTTATCTTGTTCTGTAGAGTTATTATTGTGCTCTAACATTTCATTAATCCTTTTATTACTGCTTGCTGTTAATAATCGACTGTCAGCTATTTTTACAAACCGAGGAGATTATATCAATATCCTGATTAAATAGCACATTTCATGCCCTTTTTATTTATTTAATATAAAACAGTAACTTAATCTAGTTGTGATATGGTTTTAAGAAAATGTGTAAATAATACCTACATACGGAAATTATTTATTTATAAGTGAGTACAATTGGCATGTTGTTTTGTTATTCTATTGGTGTTCAGAATAGAGCTTAGGGTAAATATAACTTTAACTTCGATAGTGTCGCTAGAGGAAAAAGGAATCACTTGATTATATAGCTTGGTATTCAGTTAAGTAAAAATAAGGAAAAAAATGACATTCATTGGTGTTTCAGGTTATGTAGTAGCAGGGTTAGCTTATATAGTTTTTACTTTACTCTTGTTAGCCGCAGGCAACAAAACTTTGTCAGGTCGGCTGGTGCTAGTGTGCGGTATAACAATACTTGCATCATCGATTATTGCTGCTTTGCAAATTGATCAAAGCTTTTCATTACATACCGTTTTAATGATAGAAAATGTCAAATTGGCCTTGTGGTCGCTGCTTATTTTATCTACTCAAGCGAACGTAACTACCATGAGAATGGCGCTTCGCGATCTTCAAATTAAGAAATATTTGTTCACCTGGTTTATGTTATCAATTTTATGTTGGCTGGCGGCCTTAACACAGCCAAATGGTAGCAAATATATATTTTCTCTATTTCTGATCTTAAATTTATGGTTACTGGTATTGTTAGAACAGCTATATCGTAATGCTGATGTTAAAGTGAAATGGGCACTGTGGTCATTCATAATTGGCTTAGGCATGAGCACCGTTTTTGACTTTGTACTGTTCGCACAGGCAGCTATGGTTAATCAACTTGATTTTAGCTACTGGTATGCGCGAGGTTATGTTATAGCGATTGGCATGCCATTAATTTTGATTAGTACCCGTCGTATTAAAAACTGGTCCGTAAATGTTTTTGTCTCAAGAGATGTGGTTTTCTATAGCTCAATGCTGATGATTTCCGGCTTTTATTTGTTGCTCTTAGCGCTAGCTGGTTATGTTATCAATTATTTTGGTGGTGCTTGGGGAGATGTGATCAGTATTGCTTTTGTATTATTGGGCGGTACGGTATTAGCAGCTTTATTAATAACAGAAAAGTTACGTAGAGAAGTTAAAGTGTTTATCACCAAGCACTTTTTTGCTAATAAGTATGATTATCGCATTGAATGGCTAAAATCAATTGATCAACTCAGTCATTCTAACAATGAAAATTATTATCAAACCGCAACCAAAATAATCAGTTCATCCTTAAATATTGAAAAAATAGGCCTCGTAAGTAAAGCTTCAATAGGTGCCTATAAACTTGTTTATCAGCAGGGTCTAATGATAGAAAGTAACCAGTTACATTGGCTATCTTCAGTCGATAATTTTTGTCAGTTACATGGCTGGATTATTGATGTACGTGAGTATGCTAGTATCGAAAGCTCTTACCCTGATTTAGACTTAAACTTAGAGCATTGTCGTGCCCATAATATTGATATTATTATACCTATTTTTAAAAACGACTTTGTATACGGTTTTTTCTTACTTGCATTGCCTAAAGGCTATAATTTATTAAATTGGGAAGATAGAGATTTGCTGTATGCTTTGACTAAACAGCTAAGTAACTATATCTCACTAAATGAAGCAAATGAAAGTCTGGCAGAATCGAAACAGTTCGATGCTTTTAATCGAATGTCAGCATTTTTAGTACACGATTTAAAAAATATTCAGGCACAATTAGGGCTAATAAATGCCAATGCAAAAAAGCATAGAGATAACCCTGCTTTTATTGATGATGTATTTGACACCATAGATTCAGCTACGAATAGACTCGATAAAGTACTCAATCAATTGCGAAACAAGCAAGTTGCAGAGTCAAATAAAAAGCGGGTAAGTGTTAATGACTTACTAGAAAAAGTTGCCAAACAGCGTAATGTCACTACACCCAAAGTAACACTTGAAATCTTTGCCGCAATTGAAATTGTTATTGACCAAGAAACCTTTTATTCTGTATTAAATCATTTGGTACAAAATGCTCAAGAAGCGACGGCAAGTGATGGCTGGGTAAAAATAAGAGCCGAAATTATTGCGAATAACCTAAATATAGCGGTATTAGATAACGGGTGCGGTATGTCGAGTGAATTTATACAACACCGTTTATTTAAGCCGTTTGATACCACTAAAGGTAATGCTGGTATGGGCATTGGTGTTTATGAAGCTAAACAATTTATAGAAAGTACTGGCGGCACAATGCAAGTAACCAGTTTTGAAGATGAAGGTAGTATTTTTCATTTAGTTATTTCATGCGAATAATTAAAAAATATAATATTTAAAAGGAAGTAGCTTAGCTATGGAAAAATTGTTAATTGTTGATGATGATCCCGGTATACAAAAACAGCTGAAATGGAGCCTATCTGATTATGAAGTGGTCCTTGCCGATACTAGAGAAAGTGCAATAGCGGCGGTGCGTCGCTATGAGCCTAAAGTAGTGACATTAGATTTAGGCTTACCACCAGATGAAGCAAATGCATCGGAAGGCTTAGCAGCATTAAAAGAAATATTATCTATTGCCCCTCACACAAAAGTAATAGTTATTACAGGTAATGATGACAGGACAAACGCTTTAAAAGCAATTGATATGGGCGCTTATGATTTTTACCAAAAACCGGTTGATGCAGATGTAATCAATGTCATTGTTTCGCGTGCTTTTAGCCTAGCTAATATTGAATATGATAATCGAACAATGAGATCTGTAGTAGGTACAGATTCAGGTATTATAGGCAGTAGTGCAAGTATTGAGCGTTTACGTACAATGGTTCAACGAATTGCACCTACAGAGATTACCGCCTTATTATTAGGTGAAAGTGGTACAGGTAAAGAAGTAACCGCTAAAGCAGTGCACACAGTAAGCAACCGAAAAGATCAGCCCTTCATTGCCATTAATTGTGCATCAATCCCAGAAAATTTACTAGAAAGTGAGCTTTTTGGTTTTGAAAAGGGTGCCTTTACTGGAGCACATAAAACGACATTAGGAAAAATAGAGTGTGCCCAAGGGGGGACTTTATTCCTAGATGAAATTGGCGATATGCCTTTTAATTTACAAGCTAAACTATTACGTTTTTTACAAGAAAAAGTGATTGAACGCCTTGGTGGACGTAAAGAAATACCTGTTGATGTTAGAGTGGTGTGTGCAACTAACCAAAACCTTGAAGAAATGGTTGCCAATAAAGAGTTTCGTGAAGATCTATTTTACCGAATCACCGAAATTACTTTAAATATTCCGCCACTTCGTGACCGTGACGAAGATGTTTTGATACTGGCAAATTTCTTTTTACAGCAGTATGCAGCAGAATATAAGCGTAATGTCAGATCATTTTCAGACGATGGCTTACAGGCCTTGAAGAGTCATCGTTGGCCAGGAAATATACGTGAATTACAAAATAAAGTTAAATCCTCTGTGATCATGACTACAGGTACACAAGTTACTGCTTTTGATTTAGGTTTTTTTGATCAGGAAAATACTGAATATGAATTCTCATTAAATTTACGTACAGTGCGTGAAAGCGCTGAAACTATCGCTATTCAAAAAGCCTATGCTTTGACTGAAGGGAATATGTCAAAAACAGCAGAATTATTAGGCATAACAAGGCCTACCTTATATTCATTAATTGAAAAATATGAATTAAATATAAATAGTTAATACAGTTGGATTGTGGGAAATAACCAAAATGAGTTTTTTTATAAAGTTAGTTTTGATAAGCAGCTTGTATTTATTTTTAAATACAGTATCGGCAAAAAGCAACCATTATGAAAACGCTATACAAGCGTACTATTCCAATAATATCGATGCCGCTTTAATTCACCTTAAAAATGCATTGCGGGATAATGAGCAAAATCTTCCAGCCAAATTACTGTTAGCTGAAGTACTTATTAAAAAGCATTCATATTCGGCAGCAGAGCAAGAATTAAACGATGCTATTTTACAAGGAGCAGATATAAATCTAATAATAGAACCGCTAGGTAGAAGTTTATTATTACAAGGAAAATTCGATTCAGTTATCAAGCTAGCGGATGAAAAAATATTACATAGCAATGGTAGGTTATCATTCAATCTACTTAAGGCAAAAGCCTTTCAAGGATTAAAAGACATTGTTGCGGCAGAAGCAGTATATAATGAAATATTAATTGAACACCCCAATAATACGGGTACAACGCTAGAGCTAGCGGCCATTTACATTACACAAGAACAGTTTAACAAAGCCAAAGCTCTACTGAGCAAAGCCCAAAAGAAAGAGCCTAATAATGGTCGCTTATGGCAATTGAAAGGGCAGTTAGCAAGACGTTTAAGTAACACAGAAAACGCAATATCTTTTTATAATAAAGCAATGGTATTGGACCCGGACAATATGGCCATTGTAAGGGCGCTAGCCAGTACATATATTGAATTGCAAAATACCGAAAAAGCGCAAACGTTAATTGATGATGTATTAGCTTTGTATCCAAATGACATACAAGCACAATTAATGAAGAGCAATATTTTGAAATTACAAGATAAAGATAAGTTATCTAATGTAATACTAATGAAGTTAACGAATCAATTATCAGCTATTGACGAAAATTTTATGCTATCGCAACCTGACTTATTACTCATTGATGCTGTGAGTAGTTATGGGCAAGAAAATTGGTTGCAGTCTCAACAAAAATTTCAAAAGTATGTTAATCAATCATCTAATAACATTGATCTAAGTGCTGTTGTATTACTTGCGGACGTGCATGTGAAATTAAATCAAGCTCAAAAGGCTTTAAATTTATTATCAAGTTATGAAGATAAAATAATCTCTAATAAAGACTATGCATTGATTCTTGCAGGGTTATATTTACAGTTTAATCAAAACTTCAAAGCTGATTATATTTTGAAAAGATTGCAACAGTCATATAAAAATGATGAAGCGGTATTAATACTTTCAGCAAAAGTTTTAAGTAATACAGGTCAAGATAACAAAGCCTTATTATTATTAGAGTCATCATCCAGCCAAAAAGGAGTTAACTTCAAGCATACTTTAGCGGTAGTTTCACTTCGCCTAGGGGTCCTTGATAAAGCTTTTAAATATTCTCAATCGCTTATTGAATTGTCTCCCGAGGTTGCCGAATATCAATTATTGCATATACAAGTTTTAATCCAATTAGGACAGCTTGATAAAGCAGAGAAGAGCATTGTCGCATTATATGAAAAACACCCGGATAGTGATCAAGTTAAATTCACTTTTGCTTTGTTGCAATTTAATCTCAATAATTTAACTGAAGCGAAGACTTTGTTTAACGAGTTAGTAAAAGCAAGCCCTGAAGACGGTGAAAGTTGGTTTGTATTGGCTCAAATTGAATATGAATTAGGCAATACAGTAAAGGCAATAGCTATATTAGAACAACAAACCAAAAGTGATGATTATAGGCCTAAAGCTTTATATAAGTTAGCGAAAGTGCACTTTGCCGAGCAAGAATATAATGAAAGCTTGGTAGTGGTTAATACCTTGTTGCAGAAAAGTAGGCTTGATGACAGAGCTTTAGTGCTTAAAGCAGAGAATTTAATTGCATTAAGGCAACTAAAAACGGCGGGACATCAACTTGATATTTTATTTGGCTTATGGAGTGATGACGCAAGAAATTTACTGAAATTGAGTAAATTACAAATACAGGTACAAGATTTTTTAGGCGCAGAAAAAAGCTTAATGATGGCTAACAATAAGGCTCCTAATATATTACCTATAGTTATCGACAACATTAAAGTAAAAATAAAATTAGAAAAACTATCAGAGGCATCAGCTTTGATAGCAAGCGCAGAAAGAACAGGGTATAAAAAAAATATTTACCTTATGATATTAAAAGGTGATATTGAAATGGCCAAAAATAGTGTGTCTAGAGCTTTCTCCTACTACTCAACAGCATTGTCGAAAGATGAAAACAACACCATAGCACTCATTAAGCTTGCTCAAATTAGTCAAGCGAAGCAAGAATCTTCCAAATTTATTGGTCAATTAGGCGCTATCGTCAAAGAAAACCCTGAGCTAGTTCTTCATAAACATATTTATGCAGATCATTTATTTGAGCAGAATAAATTTGAGCAGGCAAAATTTCAATATCAAACATTGCTTACACAAGCTATACCTATTGAAAAAAGAGCATTGGCTTTAAACAACTTAGCAATTATTTACCTTGATGAAAATGCTTATCAAGAGGCAATAGAAACGGCCCAACAAGCGCATAAAATGCTTCCTGCTCCTGCAATCGTCGACACTCTAGGTTGGTCTTTGGTACTATCTGGCGAAATAGCGCAAGGCCTTTCATATTTAAGGCAAGCATTTAGTATGTCTTCTACTAGCCCCGAAATTCAATATCATATTGCTTATGCTTTAGTTCAATTAAATCGAGTTGGCGAAGCTAGGATGATGTTGCTGAATATCATCAAACAGCCAGATACCTTTGTAGAGTATAAATTAGCGAAAACATTATTGAGTGAATTATAGCGTTCAGGCTTCTGTATATGAGCGAGTAACTTTATGTGTTAGGCCGGTAATGCTTATTCAGCATAGCTGGGGATATTCAAATAAAGTTATTTAATAGCTGCAAATAAAAATGCCGAACAAAAACTTGTTCGGCATTTTTATACAATACAATTTATTTATTTATTTATTTATTTTGCTATTTTATTATTACGCTGAGTAATAAAAATGAGTAATCCGAGTAGAAAGATTAATAAAGTTGAAGGTTCAGGTATATCAACGGTAGCAATCGTCAGACTATAATCCTCAACCTCTCCTTGATCTTGAAATCCAGTAGCAATTAAATTCATGTTATCCGCATGGTTTTCAAGAGAGTTTTCACATACAATTCTGGCTCTTAGCCAAATATCTTTAAGTGCATTAAGTACTGGCACTCTTAGCTCAGCACTAAAAAATGTAGCACTTGTATCAGCGCTATTTTTAATTTTTTTATTCCAGCGATTATCATCAGCGTTCCAGGTGTTACCATCTCGGTTAACTGAGCCTAATGTTCCTAAATCGTTCCAACGTGTTAAATCCCAGTTTGTATTGCCACTAGTGGCAACATTACCTTCTGAGTCAACATTTTTCCACCACTTCTCGGCAATTATAGTTTCGTTTTCGCTCCAAGAGCCATCTTGATTCCAATCAACCCATGACTTTAGTTGGTCATATTTATGATTACCATCCGTAGATCGAGTAACGTCAAATTGAAATCTTACTAAGCCGCCAGTAGTTAATTCTCCGTTTTGAATCCATGTCGCACCACCATCTGAAGAGGTAACCCATGACACACCGTCATTTGTTCCTGAGTTTTGTTCAGATGCGTCATTAGAGCTTTCAGAGGTCCATTGACTGCCTAACTTCTGCCATCGGTCGGTACTATGACACGCGGATGACTCTTGACTTGAAGCATTACCGTAATCATAAGAGCCAGATTTAGTAGAGCAATCTACTACATTGGTAGAAGTAGCATAAGAAAACTGGGAGAATCCGAGTAAAGTTAAGCCAGCTAAAGCAACCTTAAAACATTTCATTTTATTTATACCTGTATAAAACATACCAATCACAGGCAAATGTAATGCCACTATGGCTCGTTAGTGTTAAAGTTATTATTTAACAATGAGTTAACGGTAATTGATGATGAGCTACATAATGAATAATAATTCACTATGTAAAAAATACTGACACACCTTACCCAATTAATTAACGAGGCTATAAATTACCTTCAACTTGCTCTTGTGCATATTGACGGTTTTTTTGTTTAAGCAATTTATCTACATAACGAGCCATTTTTACTTTCTGCTTAATATTTGTTTCTAGCAGTTCTTCAACTTCTCTTAATACCTCCTTTATATTTTCAACATTTTCAGTTGAATTAACAATCAACTGTTGTGGAGGTGCATGCGAGGGCTCTTGATTTTGAGTGTTTTCCAACCCTTTAGTGTTCAACGAGCCGGTAAGTTCAGCAGACATTTCTTCGGCAACATCGTTAATAGCGTCAATATTAAAATAGTCTAATTCTTCTAAAAACCCGAACAATAATAGGCGATCAACAAAAATATTTATTTTTCGAGGAACACCAAGTGTTTTTTTATGAATGGCGTCAAATGCAGTATCCGAGAACAAAGACTCTTTATCACAACCTGCTTGCTGTAATCTATGATTAATATAGTGTTTAACTTCTTCAAGACTTAGCGGTTTTAGATGTGCAGAGGCTATTATTCGTTGTCTAAATTGCTCCATGTTTGGCGCTTGAATAATGTCTTTCAATTCTTCTTGGCCTAAAAGAAAACTTTGAATAAGCGGCTTATCATCGAGCTGAAAGTTCGATAGCATGCGTAATTCTTCAACCGTCTCAGCAGGTAAATTCTGCGCTTCATCAACAAGCAATAATGCTCGCTTGCCTTGTTGATGTAAACCAATCAAAAAAGTTTCAATACAGCGTAACACTTCTGCTTTGCTGTTGCCTTTAAGGGGGATTTTGAATTCTGCTGCTACTAGCTCTAATAATTCTGCGGGTGCCAATTTCGTAGTAACCAATTGCGCGGCAACAATGTTTTCATCACCAATAGAAGATAATAAATTGCGGGCAATGGTTGTTTTACCCGTACCTATGGGGCCGGTAATAACAATAAAACCTTCACCTTGATCCAAGCCATACTGTAAATAAGACAGTGCACGTTGATGGTGGTTAGTAGCAAAGAAAAAACGTGGATCTGGGCTTAATTGAAATGGCTTTTCTGAGAAACCATAGTAACTTTCGTACATATTAAAATTCTTTTGTTACGTTTATAATTGCGCGTATTTCTTCATAATCATATTGCGCGGAAGTTGAACTTCGGTTCATGTGCTGTATGGTAAAATGTCCAGATAATGACGACGCTAAATCTTTAGTATAAGTGGTTGATATGGTTCTGTAGTAGTCCTCTTGTTGTCTGTTATTAGTATTTTCGTTATCAAAAAGGCGATAATCAAATTTGGCTAAAAAGGTCAATTTACTTTTGCCACTAATTTTTCTATCAATAGAAATTGAAGCGCTTAATGTATCATCAATAATTTTTGTCTCAAGAGCTTCACGCCTGGTGGCCGAACTATTAATAGTAAAGGAAGTTCGACTGAATTGCAGTTTAGTGGCCCAAGAGAGAGTTTTATTTAATGAAAATTCATTACTTTCTACAGGTTCTAATTTAAAAAAACTGCCTACACTGATTGATATCGGTTACCTCTTCACCATTAGGACACCAAAAAAGGCCTAAATCAATTTGTTCAAAATTGTTTCTATCGAATACTTCTATACTTTCATCATATCTAATAGAGTTCGTTAAACGTTTTGTTTTGTGATTTAAATCTAGGCTGTATGAATCGCCAAAAAAACGCTGGCTATAGCTTGCGGAGAGAGATGATCTTGCAGAAGGTTGCCATTGTACAGAGCCAGCAGGATAATCATCGCTCACATTTTTATCGGCAACATAGTTATAAGACAAATTTACTATTAAGCGAGGTGAAATCAACCATCTAACGCCAGGACCCCATGAAGATGTAGTCTGTTGACTTTGATTAATAAAGTCACCTGTAAAGTCTTCATCGTAAAAACGTATAAAAGGCGTCAATAGATAAGGTGTAATAAACCCAAATTGAGCATCTATACGGTACTGATCACCTTTTCTTGTGTCACCAGAAAAATCTTGACTTTTAGTTGTGAAGTTACTTTGCAATTGCCAGAATACTCGTCGGGCGCTGTTCCCATTATGTCCATTTACTGTCGCAATGGCGCCTTTATATTCACCTAAGTCATCTTCAGATTGGTTAATACTGTAAATAATGGATGAATCAAGTGAGAAGTCATTGTTGTTGACGTTATATCTAATTCCAGCTGAATAAATTTCTGATTGAACCGTATCGCCACTTACTAGGTCGGCAAGGCCATTTTTGGCACTATTTCTACTTATGTTGTCTACTTTTGCATATGCAATTAATTCAGGGCCACTAGACCAGAGTTTATATCGCCCTTCAGTATCAATTTTTAAAAAATTATCACGTAATTCATTGTCATGACTAAAGAAAATATTGCTGTTTTGGCCCGAAAAAGAGAAATCGGCTAACCGTGATGCATAGCTAGCATTTAATCCAACAATCGCCTGAGAAACCAAACTAGACGTTGAATCGGATGTGGTTAATTCAACATTGTCAGTATAAGTTTCTTCTATACCAAAATTTGGTACAAACTCCCACTCCCCACTAAAAACCAAATTGGGAACTGTAAAGCAAGTTAATAGTGCCATAACTTTGGCATTACGAAAGTGTTTAATTTTTCTTACCGTAGCCATAGCCATAATAGCCATATTCATCCTTTTTCGATCTTAGCGTTTTATTCATCACAAAACCAACAGCGATATCTTCATTAAGTTGAGCAACAGCTTTTTTAACATTTTCTAGTTTAGCTTTTGATTCTTCAACTACCACAACCGCTTGACCAACTAAACTTGACAATACCGGTGTTTCTGTAACGCCTAATATTGGTGGGCAATCAAAAATAACAATACGGTCAGGGTAACGAACAGCTAATTCTTCTGCTAAGGTTGCCATTCTAGCACTAGCTAATAATTCATTGGTTAAACGGTGTGGTTTACCTGCTGGAATCAACTTTAAATTAGGGATGTTAGTGTTATAAATAACCTCCCCCAATGAATCTACTTCAGATAATAAATATTCTAGTAACCCTTTTTTGCTTTCAAACTCTAACTCTCGATGCAGGCTTGGTCTAAGCACATCGGCATCAATTAGCAGTACTGTTTTGTCTTGCTCAAGCGCAATGCTAAGTGCTAAGTTGATAGAAATAAAAGTCTTACCTTCATTAGGAGTAGAGCTACTTACCATTATTAAATTACTGTGTTTCAACGTTTTAGCTGTTGGACCAAAAGCATTGTTCAGTAGTTTCCGTTTTATATGACGGAATTCTTCTTGAATATGATGAGCACTATCAGGGCTGTAAATAAAGCCGCGTTCAGTCAAACGGTCACCGTTAAGGGTAATTTCTTCTTTATCATTCTTGTATGTATCCACCTCTTTACTTTCAACAGTAGTGGGTACATGCTCTTTTGTATTCCTCTGATTTTGTTCTTTTTTAGGTTCAATTTCAGACTTGGCAGAATTCTTTAATGATGCTTCTTTTTGTTTAGCTAATGCTTTTTCTATAGTACTCACAGCTTAAAATATCCTTTTTAGTGGCGATTGAATCGCATCAGGAAATAAAAAATAACTAATAAACATCATTAAAATACAAAGCAATATTAAATTGGAGCTTATAAACAGTAATGTTTTTCGTTTATGCCATTTTTGTAAGCCTAAGTTTTGATTTGCAGAGACAACACCAAACACAGGAACACCAGTAGCTTTGCTTAACTGAGCTGTAGAAGTAGCAATTGGGGATAATTGACTCAATAATAGTGATATACCGACACCCACAATTATACCCACAACCGCAACAATCCCAAAGAATAAAAATCGAGCCGGACCAACAGGTTGCGTTGCAGCCCTTGGGGGATCTATTACTCTAAACTGGATTTTATCTGTAGTTTCATCAGCTTGTTGTGCAAGTTGTGCCGTTTCTTTTCGAGATAATAAATCTTCATACTTAGACTTAGTTATTTCATAACCACGGTTAAGTGCAACTAATTCGGCTTCTATTTCAGGTAAGGTATGAATCTTACTTTCAAGATTTTGAACACGTTGTTGATAATTTTTAACTCTTACCGTAAGTGAAGCTGCCTCATTCTCTAAACTGTTAACTTGCACTTTCATTTCTTGATAAACTGGATTTTTATCAATAGAAGTGATCGAGGATTGCGAAGTTGCTCCTGAGGCTTTCATTGAATCATAATATTTCTCAATCTCAGCAGTTCGTTGCGAATTCAAACTGTCAATTCGCCCTTTTAACTGCTTAACATCGGGGTGACTGTCTGTATATCTAAGTTGTAGATCATCAAGCTGCCCTTCTAACTGAATTATTCTGCCATCATAGGACGTTGTTACAGAGCTGTTGCTTTGAACTTTATTTGAAAAGAGTCCAAAAACTGGTTCTTCACCCAAAAGCTGCGCCTTGGCTGATGCTAATCGAGTTTCAACTTCTTTAAGTTGAAGTTGAGCTTCTTCCAGTTTTGTTTTTTCAGATTTTAAATTATTATAAAAGCCTCCAGATTGCCCTGGCAAAATACCACTGTATTTTTGTTTGAAGTCGGTTAAGCGAGACTCAGAGGCACTTAATCGATTTTCATAGTCGGTAAGTTGTACGTTTAAAAATTTCTGTGCGCTATCAGAATCGCTTCGTGTTTCACCAAGGGTATTCTCAATAAACACAGTCAGTGCCGATTGAACAATGTTCTTTGCCATTTCAGCGTTTTCATGTTCAATACTTAACGTATATATATTCTCTCTACCAGCACTTGAAATTATTATATTGTTCTTTAATCCATCTATAAGAGCATCATATTCTTCGGTGTTATTCGCTTGCACGTCTAAATCGGTCATGCGTGAAATACGCTCTAAATTAGGACGGCTTAATAAGGTTTTTACCATCAAACGAATTTGAGTGTCCGGGTTGGTTTCTACGGTTAGCCCTCGTAATAAAGGGCGTAACAATGATTGCGTATCAACGTAAACACGTGCTTCAGATTCGTATATGTCAGGCATAGCCGCTATAAAATACCAACTAATAGGGCAAATAAGCCACGTAGATATAATAATATATCTACGTTTTATCCAAATTCCTTTTAGATAATCAATTATCTCTTCGAGTATTTCCTGCATTCTTGACCTCTGTTGCCCGACTTCTATTATTCACAGGCAGTGAAACTAAAATAATTCAATTCGTTTATTTGACTTTGAATACAACTCAAAATCTTGATGTTTAATAATGTTGTTTTCGAAGTTTTCCGAAAATTTAATTTTCTTATTTTTTACTGAAAAGCATCTGTTTTATCCCTTAGAACCAAGCTTCAGGTATTATAATAATGTCACCAGGTAACATATCAACATTAGCGCTTATTTCACCGTTCTTTAACAACTCATCAATCATTATTTCATATTGAATTTGTTTGCCATTCTCCATTCTAACAAGAACCGCATCATCACCATCAGCAAATTCAGTTAATCCTCCAACCTGTATCATGACATCTAATAAGGTCATATGCTGAGTATAATTAATTGCTTGTGGTTGCGCTGCCTCACCAATGACTCTTATTTGTTCACTGAATGGCCCGACAAAACTATTCACAGTTACAGTAACAATTGGATCCCTTAAGTAGGTCGCTAATATTTCTTCTATCGAACGAGCCAATTCAGTAGGTGTTTTTCCAGACACCTTAATATCTTCAACAAGCGAGGTTGTTATCATGCCATCGGGGCGAACAACAAACGAACCGGAAACCTCGGGGTTACGCCAAACAAAAATATTGAGCACATCCCCCGCACCAATAAGGTACTTATATGAATTTACATCAGCAGTATTTGAAGAATGTAAAGTTGCGGTGGGTAAGGTGTTGTTTGAACAAGCAGAAATGATATGTGCTACTAGTAAAGTAACCAATACTTTCAGTGCTTTGGTAATATGTTTATCCATGGTTCAGACCTATATACATTAAAAGATATATTTAATTCAATTGGTGATTGTATGGTATTTTTTTCTTAGATGCACACTTTTTAACAGCTGTAAATAAAACGTTAACTTTCACTTTATTTTTGTTAGAATCAATTCTTTCTTTTAATTGAATACTGCTTTAGTTGTTTTTATTGTTTAATAACGTTAATTGTAAATCAATTAGTTCATTTTCTTAGTGAGGAATATTCACTCGCATGTCTAGCCCTAAGTTCAGTGATTTGTCGGTTGCTAGTAAATCCTTAATTATTATTGAATCTTTCTTGTTTTTGATAGGTGTGCCATTAGCCTTATACATCAATAATTTGTTTTCAATTATAAAAGTATCTTCAATTTCAGATGGCGTTCTCTTCATTTACGCATTAGTTTTTGCATTAGTTCATCAATTAAGTTGTTTAGCACTTGGCTTATACAATTCTAAATTAAGAACTAATTTTAGAGGGGTATTCCGTCGACTACTAATGTGTATAGCTGTAGCCTTCTTTATTTTAACCATTGCAAACCCATTCTATGGTAATAATATTCTACCAATTGAAATTATTGCCTTGGCGTCATTAACTAGTTTTATTGTTATAGCATCGTTCCGCTACTTTACTTTTCAAATTGACTTGTTTGGTTTTAATCGCAGGGTCGTGTTGGTTATTGGTGCAGGAGAAAGAGCCTCTATCATCGAAAGAAGAATGCGCCGTGATGTAGATAGGCAAAATTTTTCTGTGCATGGCTATGTTGTTATGAATGGCGATGCTGAAGAGGGAATAAAACAAGAAACTCGTATATGTCTAGAAGGTTCTCTTGTTAATTACGCACTGGAAAATCAAGTTGATGAAATTGTTGTTGCTAGTGATGAACGCCGAAATAACATACCGATAGATGAACTGTTTGCCTGTAAAATCAGAGGTATAGAAATAACAGAGATTTTAGATTTTATTGAACGAGAAACTGGGCAGATTGCTGTGAATCTTATTTATCCTAGTTGGGTTATTTATTCTAATGGCTTTGCCTCGGTAAATTATCTTAGAAACACTTTAGATTGGATTTTTAATGCAGCAATGGCGTTTGTTTTATTTGCTTTGACTTGGCCCATTATGTTGTTGACAGCCCTCTTAATTAAACTAGAAGAGGGAATAAAAGCCCCTATTTTTTATCTACAAGAGCGTGTTGGTTTAGATGGTGAACCCTTTAATATCATGAAATTTAGAAGCATGCGATTAGACGCTGAAAAGTTTGGGGCGCAAATGGCATGTGAAAATGACCCACGTGTTACTAAAATTGGTAATTTTTTACGTAAATATCGTATTGATGAGTTACCCCAGATTTATAATGTCATGCGTGGTGATATGGGTTTTGTTGGCCCGAGACCAGAGCGGCCTCAGTTTGTTCAAGGTTTAATTAAGAATATTCCATATTATAACGAACGTCATAATGTGAAGCCTGGTTTAACCGGCTGGGCGCAATTGAAATATCCTTATGGTTCAACTGAGGCTGATTCTTTAGAAAAGTTAAAGTACGACTTATATTATATAAAGCATCGTAGCTTTTTATTAGACTTACTGATACTGATCAGAACGGTTGAAATAGTTTTGTTTGGCAAAGGTCGATAACAGTAATGGCAGTAAAGCAGTTGGAAACAGTTCCTAAAAAACAAGTAATGACGGTTGACGTTGAAGACTATTTTCACGTGTCGGCATTTGAAAAAAATATTTGCCGTTCTGATTGGGCAAGCTTAGAGTTAAGAGTTGAACGTAATACCAATCGTTTATTGGAGTTGTTCGAACAGCATCAAGTAAAAAGTACTTTTTTCACCTTAGGTTGGGTTGCTGAACGTTGTCCTAATTTAATTAGATCTATAGTTAATCAGGGGCATGAGTTGGGTAGCCACGGTTATTCTCATCAACGCGCGACTATGATGACGGTAGCAGAGTTTCATCAAGATGTTAGTAAAAGCAAGCAAATATTAGAAGATGCTGCAGGCCAAAAAATTATTGGTTATCGAGCGCCTAGCTTTTCAATTAACGACAGTAATACTTGGGTTTATGATACGTTGATAGAACTTGGCTTTGAATATAGCTCAAGTACTTATCCGATTGAGCATGATTTATATGGTGTGCCAAATTGGCCTCGTTTTATGTATCAACGCTCTGAAGAAGTTGATGGAAAATACATCATTGAAATTCCTGTTCCTACGTCACGAAAAAAAGGCCAGAACACAGGCATTGGAGGTGGAGGTTACTTTCGCCTTTATCCCTATTGGTTATCAAAGAAGCGTATTGATGGTTACTTAAAAACAGAACAGCAGCCGTATAGTTTTTATTTTCATCCGTGGGAAATCGATCCACAACAACCCAAAGTGCAAGATGCAACGCTAAAGTCAAAGTTACGCCATTATATGAATTTATCTCGTATGGAAGGCAAAATAATAAGACTTTTAGAAGACTATCAATGGGACACCATGAAAAGTGTCTATTTGAATAAATAGTATTCCTAAAATAATAATAAGAGAACGGAAACTTGACTAATCTTTGTGAAATTAAACGCTTATCTTCTGCGCAGTTTACGCAATGGGATGATTATGTAAAAACTCATCAGCAAGGGAGTTTTTTTCACCTTAGCGGTTGGCAGACAGTTATAGAAAAAAGTTTCAGCCATTCGTGCTATTTTTTATATGTTCAACAAAATGGCATAATTACCGGTGTGTTACCTTTAGTTGAAGTAAAGAGTAAGTTATTTGGTCATGCGCTTGTTTCGACACCTTTTTGTGTTTACGGTGGGGTTATAGCCGACTCTCAAAACATTGCTCGTCAATTAGAACAAGAAGCTTGTCGCATTGCAGAACAACTTCAGGTTGATTATCTTGAGTTACGCTATAAAGAAGCTCAAGACTCTAGCTTACTTTTAAAACAAGCACACAGTACTTTTGGCTGTGCAATAGCTGAAGGTAATGACAATATTCTAACCTCAATAAAGAAAAAGCAACGAGCAGTTATCAGACATTCATTGAAAAATGAACTGAGTTGCTCAATCAGCGAAAATTCCAGCGATTCAACCTCATTTAGTAACGATTTTACCGACTTTTATCAACTACTTTCTACCAGCTACCGAAATTTAGGTACACCAATATTTACTAAGCGCTTTTTTGAGAACCTTATGGCAACCTTTAATGATTGCAGTGATATTGCGGTGATTCGTGATAAAGATAACCTGCCTTCTTCGGCAGTAATGAATTTCTATTTTAATGAACAGGTCTTGCCTTACTATGGTGGTGGTAATGATGGTGCTCGTGGTTTGAAAAGTGCAGACTTTATGTATTATCAGGTGATGTGCCATGCACACCAAAAAGATAAAACATGGTTTGATTTCGGTCGAAGTAAAAATGACAGCGGCCCTTATAAATATAAGAAAAATTGGGGAATGGAACCGCAGCCATTACATTATTATTATCATTTAGTTAAGGTGGACAGTTTACCAAACCTCAGTCCTAATAATCCTAAATACAAGTTCTTTATTAGTATGTGGCAAAAACTACCACTGAGATTGAGTCAATTTTTTGGGCCTTTTTTGTCGAAATATCTAGGGTAAAACGTTATGAATAATAATGTAAAAGCAAATGACAATATTATGAATAGAAATATAATGATTTGTTTTGGTATCCTATTAATATGGTTCGGGGCGTTCTATTATACTATTTTATCAACAGTAGATATTTGGCAAAAGTCAGAAACATTTGCTCATGGCTTTTTTATTATTCCTATTGCGATATGGTTATTTTCAAAAGAGCGTGACTTTTTAACATCTTCAGCTATAAAACCTAGTTTGTCTGCACTTTCCCCTTTTTTAGGTTCTATTTTACTTTGGTTAATAGGACAGGCTGCGGATATCAGTGTAGTGAGCCAATTTGCCTGTTTTGCATTGTTGCCATTATCGTTTTGGTTAATATTCGGTAATCAATTTGCTTGGAAATTAAAATTCCCTCTAGTTTTTATTTTGTTTTCAGTGCCTATAGGTAATGAACTTATTCCAATGCTTCAAGAGGTCACGGCAGAAATAACCGTGTTTTTTATAAAACTGTCAGGAATTCCTGTTTATTATGAAGGTTTATACATTACAATTCCTTCTGGAGTCTTTGAAGTTGCTGTTGCTTGCTCTGGTATCCGCTATTTAATTGCAAGTGTCACTATCGGATGTTTATATGCCCATTTAACATATTCAAGTTTAAAAAAACAATTAATATTTATTGTATTTGCAATGCTGATCCCTATATTGGCAAATGGAATTCGAGCTTATTTAATTGTCTTAATTGCACACTTATCCGATCTGAAATATGCAACAGGTGTTGATCACCTGATATATGGCTGGTTATTCTTTGGTTTAGTGATAGGTTTGATGTTTTATGTTGGTGGCTTTTGGGCCGAAGAACAACCAACAGGAAAAAAGATTGAGCATAAGAATAACGGAGTATTTACATTCAAATATTGGCTCATTTTCCCAATGATGTCTCTCATTGCGGCATTAATATTAAATGTTAATATTATCGAAGTACAAGCGCCAGAGTCACCAAAAACCGTTCTGCAATTCTTAGACTTTAAAGTTAAGAAGAATAATCCAACTTGGGGTGTTAAGTTTGAAAAACCTATGGCGGATTTTTTTGGTGTAAATGATAATAATATTGAATTTTACACTGCTGCCTTTGCACACAGACAATCAATCGGAGAACTAATTTCTTCTTCTAATAAGACTTACAATAACTCTTTTTGGTCCATCGTTAGTCGTAATTCAGTCAGTATAAAATATCAAAACGAGAATGTTTCAGTTACTCATGAACATATTGTTACGTCCAATGGGCGATCAAGAGACACATACTATTGGTATCAAATTGATGGAAAAGTAATAAACAATCGATTAGAAGTTAAAGCAAGGCAAGCATTACTCAGTCTACTCGGTTCAAACAGTGTTGGTTATGTAAATGTAATTTCGTACGAGCATGATGGAAAGTCGTCAGAAAGCATTTTGCTTAAAAACTGGTTAGAAGTAAATATTACCAAAATTGTGCAATCTAATAATAGCGATGAATTATTACAATGAGCAAAATACAAATAGTTCATATTGTTTTTAATTTCTCAACAGGCGGACTTGAAAATGGCTTAGTTAATATTATTAACCATTTATCGAAGGATAAATTTCAACACTCTATTATCTGTTTAAAAAATTTTGATCAGCAGTTCTTTGAAAGAATAACTAACACTGAAACAAAAATTTACGCATTGAATAAGCCTTCAGGTAAAAGTGTAGGTTACTTTTTTAAATTGTTTAAAATTTTGCGGAAGATAAATCCTGATATTGTTCACACTCGCAACCTTACTTCTTTGGAGTGCCAATTGGTTGCTTTTTTAGCGGGAATTAAACATCGTATTCATGGTGAGCATGGCTGGGATTCACCTCAAGCACAGAGTCATAATAAAAGTCAAAACATTCGAAAATTTTTTAGCTGTTTTGTTAAGCAATATGTTGCATTGTCTAATGAGGGGGGTCAGTACCTTCAAAATCATATCAATATTAAAAAAGAGAAAATAAATCATATTTGCAATGGCGTTGATGTTGGAAAATTTCAACCAAACAAAAATGAGTTTGATAGAGATATTTTGGAAGTTCTTACCGTTGGTAGATTGGCGACTGTTAAAAACCAAATATTGTTGTTAAAAGGGTTAGCAATTGTCTTAAAGCAAAATAAAAATATTAATGTCAAGATTGTCGGAGAAGGTGCTTGTCGGCAGGAGCTTGAAGAATATATTTTTACTCATCAATTACAAGATAACTGCCAATTATTAGGAGAACGGTCAGATATTCCCTCTTTAATGCAAAAAGCCGGTGTCTTTGTTTTGCCTTCTTTAGCGGAAGGAATTTCGAATACTATTTTGGAAGCAATGGCGACAGGGTTACCTGTTGTTGCAACCAAGGTAGGGGGCAATCCTGAATTAGTTTTTCAGGGTGAAAATGGTAAGCTGTTTAATAGCAATTCCCCTAAAGAATTAGCACAAATATTACTTGAGTATATAAGTAATAGAAATTTATTAAAAACGCAAGGCTTATCAAGTAGAGAAATGGCAGTAAATCAGTTTAGTATTAATACGATGACTGAAAAATATCAGGAACTTTATCTCAATATAATGAGATAAATATTTAGTTAAATTTATGGTTGGGAAAATTTTATGTGCGGAATAGCAGGTATTTTTAGATTGGCAGATAACAATGATGTTAGCCAAGAACTTCTGCGAAATATGAATGATATTCAAAATCATAGAGGTCCAGATGATGATGGGTTTTATTTCACGCCCGGATTAGGGTTAGCTCATAGACGCTTATCAATTATAGATTTAAGTGGTGGTCATCAGCCTATGTTCAACCATGATAGTAGTGTTGCGGTTGTCTTTAATGGTGAGATTTATAATTTTGCTGAACTTGCTGATGAGCTTGCTGAAAAAGGGCACCAATTTAAAACTCGAAGTGATACAGAAACTATTCTTCATGCTTGGGCCGAGTGGGGGGCCGAGTGTGTTAATAAATTTAGAGGAATGTTTGCCTTTGCTCTGTGGGATGCACAGAAAGAAAGCTTATTTATTGTTCGAGATAGATTAGGTATTAAACCATTATTTTATTCGCTTTTACCTGATGGCTCTTTTGTCTTCGGTTCAGAACTAAAAGTATTAAAGTCTCACCCTGAATGCCCAAGAGAATTAAACAATCAAGCAATAGAAGATTATTTTTCTTTAGGGTATATCCCAGAACCAAAAACAATTTTTAATGATGTTTATAAATTAGAACCTGGTCATACCATAATGCTAAAAAAAGGAGATGCAACGGTTTCTCCCCAGCAATATTGGGATGTTTGCTTTGATCAAGAAAAATTAACGGGAAATAATGAAGAAACACTCATTGAGAAGGTGAAAGAAGCCGTTGACGTTAGATTAGTTTCAGAAGTGCCATTAGGAGCTTTCCTCTCGGGAGGCGTCGATTCAAGTGGAGTTGTAGCCATGATGGCACAATTGCAAGAGGACCCAGTAAATACTTGTTCCATTGGTTTTGATGTTAAAAGCTTTAATGAAACAGAATATGCACAAGAGATTGCAGAAAAATATAAAACCAATCATGTTTGCCAAGAAGTCAGTTCTGACGATTTTGATTTAATTGATAAATTAGCTGACTTGTATGATGAGCCGTATGCAGATAGTTCGGCAATGCCAACTTATAGAGTCTGTGAATTAGCAAAGAAAAATGTCACAGTAGCGCTCTCTGGTGATGGTGGGGATGAACTAATGGCTGGTTACCGTCGCTATAAACGTCACTTACAAGAAGAAAAAATGCGTTCAATTATACCTTTAGTTATCCGAAAACCTATTTTTGGCTTACTTGGAAAAATTTATCCAAAGTTAGATTGGGCTCCTCGTTTTCTTCGAGCTAAAACAACCTTTCAATCAATGTCATACGACTGGGTTGAAGCTTACCTAAATAGCATGTCTATTCTTCGCAAAGATGAACGTGAAAAGTTATTTAGCGAAGATTTTAAAAATAAGCTATCAGGATACAATTCGGTTGAGGTTTTTCGTAAACACGCAAAAAATGCACCCAAAGACAATCCATTATCCCAAGTGCAATATGTGGATATGAAAACTTATTTAGTGGGTGATATTCTAACTAAAGTTGATCGAGCTAGTATGGCACATAGCTTGGAGGTTCGCGTACCTTTACTTGATCATCATTTTGTTGAGTGGGCAGCTAACCTAAGTAATGATGAGCGAATTGATAAAAATGGTCAAGGAAAAGCCATTTTTAAGAAAGCGCTTGAACCTCATTTACCACATGATGTACTTTATCGTAAAAAAATGGGCTTTGGTGTACCACTAGGGAAGTGGTTTAGAGGTCCACTTAAAGATAAGATAGAACGTTCAATTTTGTCCCCGCTAATGAGAGATTGTGGGATATTTGATCCAAAAACATTGGAATGGTTAGTGAAGAGTCATATGACTGGTCAGCGTGATAATAGTGCCTCATTATGGACATTGTTAATGTTTGAACGTTTCCTCGAGAAGGAGACACAATAGCATGTGCGGTATTCATGGTTTAGTTGCTCTTGATGAACAAACACAGTTCACTCAAGAGCAGCTGATTAAAATGGGAGATGCGACAATTCATCGCGGTCCTGATGATAGTGGTGAGTATGTTGGGGAAGGTGTTGCCATAGGCATGAGACGATTATCTATCATCGATCTTTCTGGCGGGCATCAACCAATAAGTAATGCAGATGACTCTATTTGGTTAGTATGTAATGGTGAAATATATAATTTTCAGTCATTACGTAAAGACCTTATAGAAAAAGGCTATGTTTTTAAAACCGGCTCTGATGTTGAAGTCATTATTCATTTATATCAAGAGTATGGCGATGAATGTCTGCAACATCTCAATGGCATGTTTGCCTTTGCTCTTTGGGATAAAACTAAAAAAAGAGTATTAATAGCCAGAGATCGCTTAGGAATCAAACCCCTCTATTTTTCTCTATTTAATGGTACTTTCGCTTTTTCTACAGAAGCAAAAGCAATACTAGCTCTTGATGGTTTCAGTGCTAGAATCAATAAAACCGCATTGTCACAATACCTTGAGTTAGGCTATGTACCTGCACCTTTATGTTTGCTTGACGGCATTAAAAAATTAGAAGTAGCTAAGTATATTGTAATTGAGAAAGGTAGTATTTCACAACATAGTTATTGGCAACCAGAGTTTACACCTGAGCAGAAAAGTGATGATGAATGGGCTGAACTAATCTTTAACCAATTAGAAAAGTCAGTGAAAGACCAAATGGTCAGTGATGTACCCATTGGTGCTTTTTTATCAGGCGGTATCGACTCAAGTGCCATTGTTGCCTTAATGGCAAAACATAGTGATAAAGCTGTTAAAACCTATGCAATAGGGTTTGATACCGGTAAAGCGGGTGAATTCTATAATGAATTACCTTATGCCAAGCAAGTATCAGAGTTGTTTGGCACTGATCATAAAGAAATTGTCGTTCGTCCAGATGTAGTCAGTTTATTACCAAAATTATTATGGCATATGGATGAACCCATCGCAGATAGCGCCTTTATCACTACCTATTTAGTATCAAAGTTTGCACGACAAGACTCTACAGTGATCATTTCTGGTGTAGGAGGAGATGAAATCTTTGCCGGCTATCGTCGTTATCAAGGCGAAAAATATGCTGAAATGTATCATAAAATCCCCAAATTTCTTAGAAAAGGTCTGATCGCACCATTAGCCAAATTTCTGCCTGCAGATCGAGGGAACAAATGGTTAAACTATTCACGATTAGCTAAGTCATTTATTGAAAGTGCGGAGCTACCATTTTCCGAACGTTATCATAGTTATATGGAAGTGTTTTCTAGCGATTTTAGAGCAAGTTTACTCAAAGACAATGGTTGCAATAATCATGATGTAAAGTCATTGTTTGCTAAAGAGACAACAGAACAAGCGGTTTGGCAAATGTTTGATATCGATCGACAAAGCCAACTGCCTGATGACTTATTGATGTTAACTGATAAAATGACCATGGCCACTTCACTTGAATGCCGGGTGCCTTTCTTAGACCACGAGTTTGTAGAATTAGCAGCCAAAATTCCACAAGAGAGACTTATGGCTAATGGTGAATTAAAACATTTATTAAAGTTAAGTTTAAAAGACACCTTGCCAGATAGCATACTATTTCGAAAAAAACGTGGATTTGGCGCACCAATGGGAGCTTGGTTAAAGGAAGAGTTGTCAGGGTTGATGAATTCTTTACTTAATAAAACGACCGTTGAAAAAAGAGCGTTATTTAACTGGCCTATAATCGAACAAGCGATAAGTGCTCATAATGCGAGTAAAGAAGATCATACTGATCACCTTTCCGCCTTAATGAATTTAGAAATTTGGTGTCAATTGTACCTTGATGGCAGATCAAGCGAAGAAGTTACCCAATCAATAAAGGACGCCATTTAATGAATATTCTTTATCTTTGCCATCGTTTTCCTTTCCCACCTAAAAGAGGGGGGAAAATACGCCCGTTTAATATGATCCAACACTTTCATAATAAAGGCCACAAAGTCTGGGTGAATTCATTAGTTCGTACGACTGAAGAACAGCAAGAAACCGCAGGTATTGAAGAATTTTGTCATAAGCATTTTATGGCGAAAGTGAATGATAAAGTTCAAACGGCGAAAATGATCTTTCGTTTACCAACCACCATTCCATCGAGTATGGGTTTTTTCCACTCCACTGAACTAAAGCAACACATCAATAAATTGTTAGCTACGGTTAAATTTGATTTAATATTTGTGCATTGTTCATCAGTTGCCCAATACGTAGAAAACGTCACTGATGTACCTAAGATATTAGATTATGGCGATATGGATTCCCAGAAATGGTTAAGTTATACCAGCTTTAAACCTTTCCCATTAAATTTAGGTTATTGGTTAGAAGGGACAAAAATGGAACGGGAAGAAAAACGTCTAGCGAAAAAATTTACCATGGGCACCGCTACCACTAAAATGGAATGGCGAACCTTAGATGATTATCAAACAGGTATTACTACAGACTGGTTCCCTAATGGGGTAAATGCTGAGTTTTTTAAACCCGATAATGAAGGATATAATTCAAACGCTATTTCGTTCATTGGGCGAATGGACTACTACCCTAATCAAGAATGTATGTTTGATTTTTGTAAAAATGTTTTACCCTTAATTAAAGCGGTGATTCCAACAGTCGAGTTGTTTATAGTGGGTGCAGAGCCTACTGAAAAAGTGCGAGCCCTGGCTAATATAGAGGGAGTAACGGTTACCGGTTCGGTGGATGATGTTCGTCCATATATTTTAAGAACTGCAGCCATGGTTGCCCCCCTTAATATTGCTCGTGGCACACAAAATAAAATATTAGAAGCGATGGCGATGGGAGTCCCCGTTGTCAGTAGTGAAATGGCTGCTGGTGGTATCGATGCCATAAGTGGCGAGCATTTTTTAACGGCTAAAAGCCCAAATGAATATGCCGAAGCATTAATTGAATTAATGCGAAATTCGGATGAAAGAAAACGTTTAAGTGATTCAGGCCGTGAGCGAGTGCTCACTAATCACAATTGGCAAAACTCTATGAATAGACTGGAGGCGATAGTGGAAAACTGCGTCGCTCAGTTTAATAACTAAATTTAATAAAATATGGAAGTAAGTTGATGAATATAAGTATCTTCGGTTTAGGTTATGTTGGTGCCGTTTCTATGGCGTGTTTAGCCAGAGATGGACATAAAATTTATGGTGTAGATATTGATCCCATTAAATTAGCATTGATTCGCAAAGGCAACTCACCAATTATCGAAGAAGGTATGCCTGAACTTATGAAAGAGGTTGTCTCAAATGGTTCATTAGAAGTCACTGATAATATAAATCTTGCGATAGATAATACTGACGTTTCTTTCATTTGTGTTGGTACCCCATCGCAACTCAACGGCAGTCAAGATCAAAGTGCAGTATTACGTTTAGCAGAACAACTAGGTGCAGCTTTATCGGCAAAAAATTCATTACATACTATAGTATTTCGCTCTACATTGGTACCTGGTACGGTTGAAGAAACACTTATTCCTTTATTGGAAAAGCATTCAGGTAAGAAAGCGAATGTAGATTTTGATGTGTGTTTTCAGCCCGAGTTTTTACGAGAAAGTACTTCAATTAAAGATTACGACAATCCTCCATTTACTATTGTAGGCGCTGCCACCGAACGTGCACATCAAACCATGAATACCTTGTTTGGTCATTTACCCACTGAATATCATCGTGCTGACATTCGTACTGGTGAAACCGTCAAATATTTTTGTAATATATTCCATGCTCTAAAAATAACTTTTGCCAATGAAGTTGGACGCTTATGCGACGCCATGAAAATTGATGCTCATCAGGTAATGGCACTGCTGTGTGAAGATAGACAACTTAATATTTCACCGGCTTATCTAAAGCCAGGATTTGCATTTGGTGGTTCGTGTTTACCAAAAGATTTACGCGCGATGCAATATGTTGCCAAAATGAATGATATTGAAATTCCCATGCTAGCTAATGTTTTAAAATCGAATGAAGAACACTTACATCTTGCCGTTAAGAGAGTATTAGCGACAGGAAAACGCAAAGTTGGCATGATTGGCTTAAGTTTTAAATCAGGCACCGACGATTTACGGGAAAGCCCATTGGTTGATCTTGCAGAACTGTTAATTGGTAAAGGCATGGACTTATCGATTTATGATCCAGAAGTTAATTTGTCATTTTTGATTGGAGCCAATAAACGATATATCGAAGAATCAATCCCTCATGTTGGTGAATTAATGAATGATGATGTTCACGCCGTGATTGAAAATAATGAAGTAATTGTGGTGGGCATTGGTGATAAAAACTTACTTGAAGCCCTGGTCGATAATGCGAAGCCGGGCCAAATAGTGATTGATTTAGTAAATATGAAAAATAAAGACCAATTAAATTGTATCTACCAAGGGTTATGTTGGTAATGAATAAACCGCTGACTCAACTATCCATTACACTTTTCATAATGGTAGGCATTGCGCTTTGGGTAATATCCAAAGCACAACCAGCGAGTGAAATGACGCGGTTAAGAAATGCTTTATTATTAGATGTTGGCACAATAGCGGACTTTACTTGGAGCCCACAACAGGCCCCGAAAGACTTTAATAGTGAAAAAGGTAACGTTCCTAAAGAAATACAGGTATTTGCGCAAGCTATTCTAGGCAATAGCGAATGGAAAAAAACCCTCAATGCTGTTGATGCACTGAGAGGAAATGCTCATTTAAACGGGGCAATACAAGCGAATACAGTGACAGCATTAAATGAAATTCTAATTTCAGGACGTGGTTACTGCGCTGACTTTACTCAAGTGATGAATGCTGTTTCTTATCAACAAAAGATCTCTATCAGAGAGTGGGGCATGTCTTTTGACGGTTATGGTGGTTGGGGTCATGCTTTTAATGAAGTATATATAGATGAATGGAAAAAATGGGTCTTTATTGATGTTTTTAATGGCTTTTATGTCACCACTAATGAAAGTAACATACCTTTATCAACATTGGAGTTTCGTGAGATATTAGCAACAACGCCAGATAAGGTTCTTATTCACCGAACTGCCGGACGTTTTGGCTTTAAATCGGATCAGGTTGCGATTGAATATTATCTCAGGGGCGTGAATCAATTTTATTTATGGTGGGGAAACGACAGTTTAACTTACGATGATAATGCTGTGATCAACTTTATTGCGCCATTAGGCCGAGCTATTGAGCAAGCTAGCGCCATTTTAATCGGCATCCATCCAAAAATAAGAATATTGCCTTTACCCGAAAACATTGAAATGCGAGAAGCAATGATACGCTTGAAACATCAGCTGATGATTGCCTTTATGAGTGAAGTACTATTAGGGTTTTTATTGCTTTATTTTCTTGTGATGTCATTAAGAAAAAAGCCAATAGAAAGGAAATTTTAAAGCGTGCGTATATTACATATTTTTGATCATTCAATACCTTTGCACAGTGGTTATTCATTTAGAAGTTTAGCGATTCTAAAGGAGCAACGTAAGCTAGGATTTGAAACGGAACATTTGACCAGTATTAAACACTATGTCTCAGAAAATGCCATAGATACCGAAGACGGTATGGTGTTTTCTCGTACACTTCCCACATGGCGAAGTCGTTTTCCGATATTAAATCAATGGGATGTGATTTATACCTTAGAAAAAGCCATTAGAGAGAAAATTAAACAATCAAAAATAGATATTATTCATGCTCATTCGCCATCACTAAATGCATTGGCTGCGGCTCGGGTAGCGAAAAAATTCAACATTCCTTTTGTTTACGAAATGCGTGCTTCATGGGAAGATGCGGCGGTAAGTCATGGTACCTGTACCGAAGAAGGCTTACGTTATAAAGTCGGTCAATGGTTGGAGAAAAAGGCTTTATTAAGTGCAGATCACGTCACTACTATATGTAAAGGTCTAGAGAATCAAATAGCTGACTGGGGTATTAATCGAGAGAATATTACCGTGATTCCTAATGCAGTTGATATTGAGAAATTTACTTTATTAGATGACAAAGATAGCAACTTATTGACAAGTTATCATCTTGAAAATAAAACCGTCATTGGCTTTTTAGGCTCTTTTTATCGCTATGAAGGTTTACATATACTCATTGAAGCTTTAGTAACTATTATTGAGAAAAATCCAACTACGGTATTATTTCTCGTTGGTGGTGGACAAGAAGAGCAGGCGCTTAAAAAACAAGTCATTACCCTTGGTCTTGAAGAAAATGTTATTTTCACTGGTCGAGTCGATCATGATGAAATTGCTAAATACTATCGTTTAATCGATATGTTCGTTTATCCTCGCGAATCAATTCGCTTAACTGAATTAGTGACTCCTCTTAAGCCACTTGAAGCGATGGCGCAATATGGACTCGTGGTCGCCTCTGATATTGGTGGTCACAGAGAGATGATAGAACATCAAAAAAATGGCATTTTATTTGAACCAAATTCGTCTTTTTCACTTGCTCAAACGGTTAATGACTTACTCGCTCAACCAGATACGTGGCCATCAATAAAATCGGCAGGTCGAACATACGTTGAGCACGAGCGATGTTGGACTAAAAGTGTAGCAAACATCGTTCCTGTTTATCAAAAGTTACTGAGTAATCATTCGCAATGAAAATAGCACTTGTTGGCCCTATTCCCCCTCCTAATGGTGGAATGGCAATGCAGACTCAACAATTAGAACGCTTATTGTCTGAAGTGGGGCATGAGGTTGAGTTGATTGCAGTGAATAAGCAATATCAGCCAAAATTTATCGAAAAATTGCCAATAATTAGAGCACTATTTCGATTGCTTCCTTATTTTTATCATTTATATTTTGGTATAAAAAATAAAGATGTTGTCCATCTGATGGCAAATTCTGGTTGGGCATTTCATTTATTTTCTCGTCCTGCAATTATCATTGCCCATTGGTTAAAAGTGCCCATTTTTATTAATTATAGAGGGGGAAAAGCAAGAGAGTTTTTTGATGGTTCATGGAAATACATCAAAAAAGATGTTGAAAAAGCAAGCGGCATTCTAGTACCTAGCCTTTTTTTAAAAGAAGTTTTTTTAGTATTCAATCAGCAGGCAACGATTATTCCAAATATTATCAATATGGAACTGTTTACTTATCGGCCTTCCAAATTAAAGCAAGATGGCTTGCATGTTATCGTGACACGTAATTTAGAAGCAATATATGATAATGCAACCGCTATCCGTAGCTTTGCTATGATAAATATGAAATATCCGCAGGCACGATTAACCATCGCAGGAACCGGTCCGCTTAAAGCGCAATTACAAAGTTTGTCAAAAGAATTAGGTATCGAAAAAAACATTCATTTTGCTGGTCGCATAGACAGAAGTGACATGGCAGATTTATATAATAGTGCCGACATTATGATTAATTCAAGTATCATTGATAATATGCCAAATTCAATTTTAGAGGCGTTAGCCAGTGGCGTTTTGGTCGTTTCGACTAATGTGGGCGGAATCCCATATATGGTGGAAGATGGCAAAGATGCAATACTGGTCAATCCCAAAGATCCGAAGGCTATGTTTAATGCAATGTGTTCACTCATTGATAATCCTCAATTAGCTGAAACTATCGCTCAAAAAGGTTATGACAAAGTTCAAGCATATCAACCTAATAATGTTTTACCTATGCTTGAATTAGTCTATAAAAAGGTGATTAAGTAGATGCGTGATATATTATTGCTGGTCATTCTTATTGGTTTAGTGCCAATGATTTTACGAAGACCATTTGTAGGGGTGTTAGCTTGGTGTTGGCTTAGTTATATGGTGCCACATCGTTTGGCTTTTGGCTTTATGGCTTCTTTTCCTTCTGCGCAGGTTATCGCAATTGCCTGTCTGTTAACTTTTTTCTTTAGTAAAGAACCGAAATCAATTCCAAAGCCTTCTCCAATAATTTGGCTCTTTGTGCTGTACCTTTGGATGATTTTGACTTATCTCACTCATGATCAAACCGAGTTTGTTAATTATTTAGCTGGGAAAGTATTTAAAATACAGTTGTTTACCTTGATTATTCTTGCGATGCTAACTACCAGAAAACGTATAGAAGGTGCTTTGTGGGTGGTAGCTTTAAGTATTGGTTTTTATGGCTTTAAAGGGGGGATTTATACGCTGCTTACAGGCGGTGGTGGTCGTGTCTTGGGACCACCAGGAGGCTTCTTTGAGGGGAATAATGAATTAGGCTTAGCCTTGGTCATTATTGTGCCAATATTACTCTATTTGGTGACTACTTTAGACAAGAAATGGCAAAAAATAATCGTTTGGTCAGTGATAGGTTTCTCAGCAATTTCAGTTCTAGGTACCCAATCTAGAGGGGCATTAGTCGCGATTATAGCTTGTGGAGCTTTTTTGTGGTTGAAAAGTGATAAGAAGCTAATGATCACAGGATTACTAATAGTTGCTATTCCTAGCGGTATTGCTTTTATGCCTCAATCTTGGCATGAGCGCATGGATACTATTGTTGAGAGTAATGAAGATGCTTATGATAGCTCAGTTAAAGGACGATTTAATGCTTGGCGAATGTCGATAAATATTGCATCAGATCAAATCTTTGGTGGTGGTTTTAATGCAGCAACAAGGGCTAACTTTTTAGTATACGCGCCAGACCCACTCGACTTTCATGATTTTCATAGTATTTATTTTCAAATGCTCGGTAAACATGGTTGGGGAGGGTTATTAATATTTTTAATGATGTATTATTTCACTTGGCGATTAGCAGGCAAAACTGCAAAGCTAGTTGAGGGAGATGAAGAGCTTGAGTGGGCCGGTAGATTATGCCGAATGTTACAAGTGTCACTGATTGCTTATGCCGCGGGTGGTGCCTTCTTAGGACTGGCCTATTTTGACTTACCGTTTCATATTTTGATTACTATTGTTGCGATAAGTACGGTGATAAATAAAAAACTTAAAGTAAGAGAAACTCAAATTTCAGTGATTGAAGGATGAGTTAACGAGATGTCTTTTTATACGCAATTTATAAGTCAGTTTTTATTCCCTTTGCATGAAAAAATGAAAGGTCATGAAACAGTAGAAAAAAAAGCCTTACTCGATGAGTCTCAATGGTTTGAAAAAATAAAAATTCAAACGCAACAGCAAGATAGACTCGTTGAATTTTTAATGGATATCAGAGAAAATAATCATTTTTATCAACAACTATTTAGCGAACTAAACTTAGATAATAATGCACTTTCTCAGGCAGATGTGTTGACAAAACTCCCCATTTTAACCAAAGACATTATTAGAGCCAATGAAGAGCAGTACTTAAGCGAACTCAGTGAAAATACGATTTATTTAAGTACTTCAGGGTCTAGTGGGACACCATTAAAATTTGCCGTTGGAAATGAACGTATCAGCCATGATGTTGCCGCTAAATGGCGTGCGACTAATTGGTGGAACGTTGATATTGGTGATAAAGAAGCGGTGATCTGGGGCTCAAGTGTTGAACTTTCAGGGCAGGGTATTGTAAAAACACTACGAGACGTCTTATTTCGCTCTAAGTTATTTCCAGCTCAACACCTTGATAGCAAGGGCATCGCAGATTTGTTTGCTCGGCTAAGTGAATTTAAACCAGCAATGATTTATGGTTATCCGTCCATATTAACGTTGTTAGCTGAACATGCAAAAACCAATGGTATTAAATTTGAACATACCGGCCTCAAAGTTATCTTCTGTACCGCAGAAAAGTTATATCAGCATCAAAGAGATATTATCGAAAGTGTATTTAATGCTCCTGTCGCAAATGGTTATGGTAGTCGGGATGCAGGGTTTATCGCCCATGAGTGCTCTGAGGGAACGCTACATATTAGTGAAGAAGATGTTATTGTTGAAGTATTAAATGAACAAAATGAACCCTGTGCAATAGGAGAAATTGGTCAACTTATCGTAACTAATTTAACGACTCGTGATTTTCCAATGCTGAGATATAATACTGGGGATTTAGCGGTTTTAAGTGATAAAAAATGCCCTTGTGGTCGACAACTAAAAGTTTTTTCAGAGGTAGTTGGACGCTCGAATGATATGCTTATTTCTACTGCTGGTGGTATTGTGCATGGCGCGTATATTGGTAATATCATTCGTGAAGATCTCGCGATTTGTCATTTTCAGCTTACTCAATTATCACGAATCAATTTTTCGGTAAAGTTGGTCGGTTACCCTGATAAAACCATTGATAGTTTGTCAATGATTGCCAGATTGCAAGTAGTCTTAGGTGAGGATGCCAATATTATATGTGAACTGGTTGCAGAAATTGATGCGGAGTCTACTGGGAAGTTCAAATATATCATCAACCAGTATCAGCCGAGTTCATAATGCTATTTGTTAAATGGATTAACGCATGAAAAAGCCAACTGAAATATGTATTACCATAGATACTGAGTTTAGTATTGCAGGCCATTTTAATAATGCTGAAAAATACCAACCATTGTCTACCCCTGTTGTTACCTGTCCAGTCAACGGAGAAGAACAAGGTTTAGGCTTTCTCTTAGATACCTTTGATAAGTACCAAATAGACGCCAGCTTTTTTGTTGAATGTGCTAATTATTTTTATTTTGGTGATGAACCAATGCAGTCATTAGTTAGACGTATTCAACAAGCAGGACAAGATGTACAATTGCATATTCATCCGGTATGGTTATCATTCATTAAAGAGGCTCAGCTAGGAGTCTTTCCTCGCAATGATAATTGCGCCAATCGAACTTTTAATGAATTATTTCAGGCGTTTAAATTATGTATAGAAATATTTGAACGTTGGACTGGTCATCAACCTTTGGCCATAAGAACGGGCAGTTTGTGGGCTGACTTAAATGTCTACAAAGTGATGGAAAAATTGGCTATTCCAATGGCGTCGAATATAGGCATGGGAGTGTTTAAACCTGAAAGCCCCCAACTCCATTTAGACTCAGGGCGGCATTTAATTCATAATGTCATGGAAATGCCTATTTTTACCTATCAGGATGATAATCTCGGTGGCCGGGAACACAAAAAATCATTGCAAATTACCAGTTGTTCATGGCCGGAAATGAAGAAAATACTCTATAAAGCGCGGGCAGAAAATATTGAGAGTCTAATTATTCTTACTCACCCTTTTGAGTTTATAAAAAAAGCAGACTTTCAATATAAAAAAGTAACAAAAAATAGAGTCAATCAAAATAGACTAATCAAGCTTTGCCAATTTGTTAACGAACATGATCAAGACTTTGTCAGTACTACGTTCACTCAATCTCATCAAGATTGGTGTGAGAGTGAATTAACACAACCCTTTTTGAAAATACCAACTTATTATAGTGTTGGTCGAAAAATTCATAATAAAATTAATGATTTAATATGGACATATTAAGTCTTCACTAATAAAAAGATATCAAGCTAAGAACCATGGAACAAAATAAAGACATCGTTATTGTATATGGCGTAGATACTCAAATCGGTTTATCTCTTGTCAGAGAGCTTGGCAAAAAGAACTGTGAAATTGTTGCAGTGGGGAAATCTAACGATTCTTTAGGTCTACGTTCTAAATATGTCACTTATCCTTATGTATTGTCTGCAAAAAATGATCAAGATAAAGTAGAGTTTTTATTAGCGATTGAAAAACAAACCTCGGCCCGTTATTTATTATGTGTATCAGAAGACGATATTCTTTTTTTTAACCGAGTAAAAGAACAAATCAAACCGATTAAAGCGCTTGTACCTAATCAAGAAAGTATTGAAAAAGTGCTAAGCAAAGACTTTACTGCGCAAGCAGCACAAAAGGTGGGCATTGAAACACCTAAAACTACCTTGTTAAATCATGAAAGTGAATTAGCGGCAATTGTTGATAAACTTAAGTATCCGGTGATCTTGAAGTGGAGTAATCCACATGATGTGATGAAATTTGCAAACGAGCTTTCGATAAAAATTGAAAAGTTAGTTTACTGTTATAACAAAGACGAATTAAAGCAAAAAATTCATTCTTATGCTCCTTTAAAACAATTTCCCATGCTACAAGAATATTGTCCTGGTGTGGGCTTTGGCCAGTTTTTCTTTATGCATGAAGGCCAAGCATTACTTCGTTTTCAGCACCAAAGAGTGCACGAATGGCCACCTGAGGGGGGTTTTTCTTCTTTATGTAGAGCTATTCCGGTCCATAAACATGAAGCACTACAACAGCAGTCTATCGCTTTGCTGCAAAGTATCAACTGGCAAGGTGTTGCTATGGTTGAATATCGTTATGATGAAACTACTGGTAATGCTATTTTGATGGAGATTAATGGCCGATTTTGGGGCAGTTTACCCTTGGCATACCATGCCAATGTTCCTTTTGCTTGGTATACTTATAAAATACTGGGTTTAGGTGAAACTCCAACAGAGCGCTTGGTTATTGCTGATAATATCCAATGTAGAAATACCTTGGTTGAATTAAAACGCTTAGTTAGAATTATTTTTCAAGCAGACAAAATAAAAGATAAGAGTTTGCACTTTAGCCGTATAGAAACGTTATTTGCTGTCATCCAAGGTTTTTTTAGACCCTCTATGCACTACTATTTGTTTAGCCTAGATGATATTAGACCTCTGTTTGCTGATTGGAAAATATTACTAAAAAAACTAATCCGACGTGCTTAAGTAACCCCAGAAGATTGCTTATATTCTTTGACTAAATTATTCGTGGCAGATTCGATTATTTTATAACAATTTTTGAAATAAATTTCATCGTGAGTATGTGGGTCATGAATATGTAAGCGACGAGGTTCTGCCCAATGCCCAAGCAATGCTATTTGCGCTTTACTGTGACCAATTAATGTTTCTAGCCTTCGGGCATGTCTTACTTCCATGACTAATATTAAATCACTATCTAACAAGTCGAAATCAGGAAAATTGGTCGTTAAGTGTGAAGACATGTCAATATTAAATGCTTTGGCGGTTATTTGGCCTAATTCAAAAGCAGGAAAGCCGGTCGTGGTAGCTAAGCCAAATCCTGCAGTTTCAATGCCTTGATTTTTTGCTATAAATTCACCAAAAGGGCTGCGGCAAATATTTCCTAAACAAACAAAAACTAAGCGATTTACCCGAGTAAAGTCAATATTTTCAAATTGTTTTATGCGTCCTAAGCATGATTCACTATGAGCGAGTATTAATCGTACTAGGCCACGTTCACTGGCGTATTGATCTCTAATTTTTTGTAACACTACTGTTAAACCTCTGCTTTATTCATCAAGAGACTGTGAGTCTACTTGACAGTTAGGATTGTTTTCACTGTCACATTGTTCATTTATAATCACAGGTGGCTTAAAAAGTCGGACATTTTTATCAACAAACATGATGACGCCATGTTCCATTATGGTGGCAGTAATCGGCATTTCTTTGACATCAAATGGGTAACTATAATCGGTTACTTCGGTATAAATATCATTTTGGCTATCAAAATCATAAAGTTTATTTTTAGTAAAAATTAAATAATGCCCGGTTATTGGATGAATAAGTAATTTATCAGCTCTAATGCTTAAATCAATTGGCGAATTTTTATGCTCCTTTGCTATTCCGTTAGCATCAATAGAAACGACTTTAGTGGGCGCATAATTGCCTCCCATAATGAGCAACTCTTTTGTTATCGGGTTGTAGCGCATTAAAGAATGGTAACCAAGATTTTCAAGGGTATATAATGATTGCCACTGCAGCGTTGCCGTTGAAAATAACTGTAATCCTGAACGAGAAAGCCTTACTAGCCCTCCTAGCTCAGGATAAAATTCGATAGAAGTACCTAAATCTCCTTTTGGAATATTGATTTGCGGTAACACCGACCAAGTATTGTCTTGAATTGAATACTTGTGAATCTCTCGTGTCTTTGATAAGTGATGGTAATAAGATCCCGTGGCAACATCCAAGGCATTATTTCCGTAGATATGCCCAGTATTGGTTTCTATTGGCCAATCAAAGGTGTAGGGAATGATTTTCCAGTGATTATTCTCTTGCTGGTAGGAGATAAATTTTGTCTGTTTTCTAAAACCCATATATAAGAATTGCTGAGAGGCAGGATCCCAATGTGCATCATCTGTCCAACCAGCAATGTGAAGTCTTTTTTCATCTATATTGAGATACAATAAATCATCTTCAAAATCTTCGGTGATTAAATCACCCCATTCGCCAGCTAGTAATTCCTGTGAAAGCTCTTCGAGATCTGTGCCAGTATTCATGTCTGAAGGTGGGGGTAGGTCATCTATTGGTAAAGTACCATCATCAACTCCATTTAAGGCGATAACTAATTTAGGGTGTTTTTCTGTTAACTCACTATCTTTTGAATAAAACTGGTGGGCAGCGGTTGACAGTACCGCGAAATTTAAATCACCTGAAGTCCATTGTTGTAGCACTATTTCAGTGACGTCAATTTCAATAAATCGAGCAATATCTGAATCGACAACGTCTAACATTGAATAAGGAGTGCTACCATTAAGTAAGTTATTGCTGTCAAACCAATCGCCTAAATAGTTTCTCCAAATAGCTCTCGATGTATAATCTTTAAACTCTCTTGTTACTCCATCTTTAGTGTGATTACCTTCACGCCATGAATTATCAGCACGGTAAGTTGAAAGTACTGCATCACCATATTGATCATTATCAAATAATAATAAACGGGCCGCGGTTATATTTTCTTCTTGAATAGTGTCGATAGTAGATGTTCGAAAATACATTGGTCCTTTAGAGGATAAAAACTCTTTGCTACCCATCGCTTTATAGGTAGATTTTTCAATGTAGGTATCTTCTTCAATAGATAGTTTAACGATATTGTTACTGTCGACACTAAGATTCCATTCATGCTGTACTTTTGCTCCTGAGTCATCAGACACTTCGAGCAATATTTGATGATCACCAGCATCGGATAAGGTAGGGGTAATAGCGTAATTAAACTCATTAGTAACCATTAAGTTATAGTTATCAAACCATTTTATCTCAATATCATCTCCATCGGGATCGTGAATATCGGCAGAAAACTCAAACGTTTCGCCAATTTTTCCTAAGATGGCACTTTTTTCTGGAACAGGAGTATTGATCACGGGAAGTTGATTTAGTTCAGAGCCTGCGCTGGGTAAATCGGGGTCAAAAACAGTTGGTCCGATGTATTCTGAGGCGATGACGATATTGTCAATGAAAGCGGTAATGGTTTTATCTGCGGGCGTTGTTCCACCGTGATAGATATTCATCCAAATTTTTTCAATATTGATGAACTCGTGATCTGCGTCTCTGAATCTTAAACCAGTACGCTCATAGGCTGGAACGCCATTGATCCAGGATTTTAAAACTCCATTATTCTTACCATCAAAATTTAACTTTACGTATTGTTCAATGCTGTACCAACGGTTTTTATCAAAAGCAGCTAAACCACTGCCATCCCATATAATATTGTCTCCATAGTAACTTTCCATATCGGCATGATACAGATAAGTGCCTACAGGAACTTTGTTTGCTAATGGGTTGCCCGGTTTTAAAATATTATGATATGCCCCCCGCGCGGACCAGCCATTAGTGCCATTTGACTTTCTGCCACCCCAACCACCCTGATAGTCAGTACCAGCATATGTACCTGCTATTCCTGGAAGTTTTCCACCTTCAACTGTGTCCCAGTTCTCACCAAAACGAATATAGTACCTAAAATATATTTCTGTTGGTTCGTTGCCTCTTTCATCTTTAAAGACATAATTTAAATTTAAAGCGGTAAGTTCTCCTTGGGGAAGTTGACTTTGCAATGCTCTTCCTGAAAGGGCTTGAAAGTTTTCTTCAGTATTTGAATCAACCAAAGATAATGTGTGTTGGTCTTGCCCATAGGTCCATTTTTTTCCCCAATCGTTATGCTCAAATGGCTCAACTAGGTAAACACGAGGATCATTTTGTAGCTCATAATCATTGGGGTACTCTTGCGCAATGCCTTCATTAGTCTCTGAAAATTGATAAGTGATATATTTGGGGTTAGCTTGGAAAGTACCTAAGGTCGTTTGACCGTATTGTTTTTTAGTAGTGCTAATTGTTAATGTAGCGTTGAGTAGATTACTATCGCTTGGCATAGTGGACAAATCAAAATAAAGTAAAATAGTACCCGCGGAAGAGAGCGCTTCTTGCTGGCCTAGGCATTTGTAGGTACTTGATGAAAGAAAAGAGTCTGCGGTAACGGGAATGTTTATAGTACCGTTATCGGTTGTAATTGATAATGTAGCTCTTTTGGTTTGATCGGTAACTTCTTTACTGATAAAAGAAACTGTTCCACCGGTCAATTTTCTTATGACTACGCCTTGGTTGGTTGATCGATCTTGTAACCAAATATTGACTAATTCGGTGACATCTGTGGTCAGAGTTTGTTCGCTATCAGTGTCTTCAACGCTAATAAATGAAAATGGAATATCGCCTTGTGGCGTTGAGTTTTTATCTAGCCAATCACCAAGAAAATTCTCCCAGAGCAAGCCTGCGCCTCGATTAAAGTGTTCACGGGTGGCACCTTCATTGATTCGTTGACCGTCACAAAAACCCTCAGCCCAGATATTAGTTGTGCTACTGGCAGAAAAAGAAAATAAAAGAAAGAAAATTACGGATAAGAAAATTACGGATAAGAAAATTCGATTCATAACTTACATCAGAAAATAAAAAGGCTCAACTCAGTATAACATAGCTCTTATTTTGAACGGAAGTATTACCTTTTTGTTGTTTATCTTTTCATTTTGCACCAATACTAACCATGATTTATCATGTGCTAACTGGATTAAAGCGTCGTTATTATGGCATAATTACTTAAAAATTGAGCTTACCTGAGGGAATATGAAATTTAATCATTTAATTGTAAGTACTTTTGTTTTTTTGTGTGCAGTTTCTAGTATAGCGAGTCGTGCGCAAGATTGTGGAAGTGCTTTTGATGTCAAAGTGGGCCCATGGGATTACACTGACCCTTTTAACCATTCAAAAGAATCTACAACCAGTGCAAGATTTGACTCTAAAATCGATATTGTTGAAAGTGTCCATTTTACACCAGACGTACAACAGCTAATCCGTGGAGCGACAGGTAAAGAAGTTTTACCTGATATTTCATATACCTTACTTAAAATCCCTAATCATCATAAAGCACTATATACATTGATTAAGTATGATCAACAAGTAAAAGGAGTGATGCCGCAAAAAGGTTTTAAGAATACTCAAAGTGTTAGTTGCTATATCAAAAGAGCCCTAGAATTTAAGCCTAGTGACGCCACTATCCATTATTTATATGGCATCTACTTTCATTTCAATAAAAAATATAAGCATGCTCTCAAGCAGTTTATGATTGCCGATAAAAAATTAGATTCACCTGAGCTTGATTATAACATTGGCTTAGCTTTTTTTGCAGAAGAGAATTATGAAAAAGCTCAAGAATACGCAATCAAAGCATACGCAGGAAAATTTCAATTGAATGGGCTTCGTAATAAATTAAAAACTAAGGGTATAATTTTAGATTAATACTTCAGCTTTAGAGTTATTTGCTTTATGTTTAAATAAAACAAAAATAATCAGTAAAGATCAACGGACCTAGGTGTGTTGACGTAATTAATTGGATGTAATTAAGTGAAAGAAACAAATCGATATTTAATGATATCAGGTGGTTGTTTAAGACAAAATGGTTATGAATTAGGTGAAGGGAAATACTATGATCAAGCGAAATTAATTAAACTTGATTTATCAACCGGAGTTTTTTCAACGCTATTATCTAAAAAAGGGGGGGGCGAAAATTATCCTCAAGATCATCCTAATCAGCAATATACCGCTGCGTGTTTAGAATACGATATTTTATGGCTACCGACTGATACCGAAATATTCAAATATCAACTACCTAGTTTTGAGTTGTTAGTCACATATTCTTATCCGTGTTTTCATAATATTCACTCGGTACATATATTTGGCGATGAGCTTGTAGTAACTTCTACAGGTATCGATAATGTCATCAAGCTCAATAAACATAGCGGTGAAATAAACGCTGTACTTAATACTCAGGGTAAAGACCCTTGGCATAGGTTTGATCCTGAATTTGATTATCGACTAATTCACTCAACTCGGCCACACGATAACCACCCTAATTTTGTCTTTAGTTTAAACGATGAGCTTTGGGTGACTCGTTGTAAACAAGAAGATGCGGTTAAATTGTCTGATGTCAGTCAAAAAATAGATATTTCAGGCACGGATGTCATCAGTGTACATGATGGCATTGTTTGGCAAAACAAAGTGGTTTTTACCCGAGTTGATGGTTTTCTCGTTGTATGCGATCCCAAAAATAAAAAACCTGTTGAGCAAATTGATCCCTTTAAACAGACTCGAAATCGGCCAGTAGGCTGGTGTAGAGGTCTTCATATTGATGGCGATATTTTTTATATTGGTTATTCCAAAGTCAGGCAAACCAAGCTCAAATCTAAGATCAAATTCTTAACTCAAGGAAATTTTAAGTATAAAGGTAGCAATAATGCATTAGTGGTGGCCTATAACATGGCGACACGAGAAGTTGAAAATGTATTTGAAACTCCTGATGGCACCCTTGATGCTATTTATGGGATCTTACCGTATCAATATGAATAAAGGTGCAGAAACTAATGTGGTAAAAAGCATTGGTTGGACAGTCGCTTCGAAATGGAGCTCTAAATTAATAGGTATGGTTAATACCATTATATTAGCCCGCCTACTTGCTCCTGAAGATTTTGGCATAGTGGCTATGGCGACCATCATTTTAGCTATGTTAGATGCCATGACTCAAGTGGGGGTCAATCTTTATATCTTTCGTCAAAAAGGAGATGATCCTCGATTATTCAATACTGCGTGGACAGTCAATATTATTCAAGGATTAGTGATCGCACTGATAGTGGTACTTGCTGCTCCTGCCGTTGCTGGATTTTTTGGCGAAGCAGCGGTATTGAATATAATTTACTGTTTGGCGGCGACAAAACTGATTCAAGGCTTTCAAAATGTTGGTGTGCTGATAGCGCAAAAGCAGTTGAAATTTCACATTGATTTTTATGTCACGCTCACTACCAGAGTATCCTACTTAGTGGTTACGCTGAGCTTAGCTATTTGGTTGAAAAGTTATTGGGCGATTGTTTTTGGTCAAATGACGTCGGTTCTCATTGGGGTTTGTTCGAGTTACTTCTTCCATTCATACCGGCCAAAATTTCAACTCTACAATTGGCGACCTTTGTATCATTATTCTTTATCAACCATACCTTTAAGCCTTGGCAGATATTTTAATAATAATTCTGATTCAGCCATCGTTGGTAAATTTACCTCAGCACACTTTCTCGGGGGTTATCATGTTGTTTCTAACTTGGCGGGTTTATTTACCAAAGAACTACTAATGCCAGTTATTCGAGGACTCATCCCTAATTTGTCCCGATTAAAAGACCAAGCTGACTTTGATAAAACCTATCGATTGACGCTGGCTTTAGCTGTTTATGCTTTTTTACCTATAGGTATTGGTTTGTCAATGGTGTCGACTGAATTAATTCATGTCTTGCTCGGAGACCAGTGGTTGAACTTTGCCAATATATTGGCTTGGTTAAGTATTTATATGATGATAAATGGTATTTTAATGTTCGCGAGCGAACAAATATTGGTGATTATGAACAAAGAATACCTTTCTAATCGCTTAATGTGGTATCGAAATATGGTATTGTTTAGCACACTTGGCGTGATTTATTATTTAGATGATTATCACCAATTACCATTTGCTTTAGTGGTTTCGACACTTTTTACTTTACCCATTATTTTGTGGACTATAGCAACAGTTTTTAAGCGTTCAATAGGATTTTTTATTGTTATGTGGTGGCCTGCCATTATAAGTTGTGGCTTAATGGCGGCAGTATTATATTTTGTTCCATTTAGTGACGACATTTTCCCCTTGTTATTATTAGGTTTAAAAATTGCAACAGGACTAGTTATATATTTAGTTTCGGTGTTAGGGCTATTTATCATCAGAGGATATCCCGAGCACTCACCAGAAGCATTATTAATTAGTAAAGCACCACTTATTAAGCGATTAACCATATTGAAAAAAGCTTAACTTTATAGAACCAATTTTAGTGGTAGAGAAGATAAATAAAAAAGATTGAAAATCTGGGATGATGAATACAATGGAAATAAATAAATCGGACAATAAGGCAATAAGTACACATGAGAAAATAACATTTGAAATCGGAGGTAGAAAGGGAAATCTTCTTATTTCAAAAGATCAGTGTGATACCTATTTTGGTAAAAATCATACCATTCACTTAATCGGTAATGCTCGTGCATACTCAAAAGATAACTTATTGACAGCAAAAGATATTCATGATGATTTCAAAGGTGATGTCGAGCAACTCTATGCAAGGCTATCGGGCCGTTTTATCATGGTTATTAACGATCATGAAAATGAACAAATGTCGGTTTTTAATGATCATATGGGCAGTATGCCATTTTACTACCTCTGCTCAGAAAATGAGTTGTTGATCAGTCCGACTTTAAACTATATTAAGCAGGAATCAGCTCAAACATTAGCGCTTTCTTCGCAAGCATTGTTTCATTATTGCTATTTTCATTGTATACCGGCTCCAACCACAATCTATGAGGGAGTAAATAAACTCTCTCCAGCAGAGCATCTACTGATTAAACATTCAACAGTGGTCAGCAAAGGCACTTTATATTGTCCTGAGTTTCAAACGGAAAATGCAGAACCTTCATTAGAAGAACAATGTTTGTCAGAAATAGAAACGGCTGTATCACGAAGTCTCTCTGACAATTGTGGGGCATTTTTAAGTGGCGGGTTAGACAGTTCAACAGTGGCAGGTATGTTAGCCAAATTATCTGATTCAGCTAAAACCTATTCAGTTGGTTTTAAAGAACCGGGTTACGATGAAACTGAATATGCATTACTGACGGCGAAACACTTCGGTACAGATCATGATGCTGCTTATCTTGAACCAGAATATATCAGTGAAAACTTTAAACTTGTCGCTTCAAGTTTTGATGAACCTTTTGGTAATTCATCGGCCTTAGCAGCCTATTTTTGTGCGAGTTATGCCAAAAGTAAGGGCATAAATTCCTTATTAGCGGGTGATGGTGGTGATGAATTATTTGCTGGCAATAGCCGTTATGCGAAACAAAAGTTTTTTTTCCCGTATGAAGGCTTGCCTGGTTTTATTAAAGCCGGGTTAAAATTAGCTTTTGTTCGTTCACCTTTAGCCAAAGTGCCAGGTTTTAGCAAAGTATGTAGTTATATCAATCAGGCAGAGAACCCTCTTCCTGATAGATTACAAGCGTATAACTTTTTACATCGTTTTCCTCCCAGTGAAATATTTACACAAGAATTTTTAGCGAATGTCGATACTAAGCAGCCGCTAAATCAACTACGTGAACGTTATAAAAGTGCTAAAGCACAATCGCCGATTGATAACATGCTTTATATGGATTGGAAGTTTACCCTCGCTGATAATGATTTGATTAAAGTATCAAAAATGTGTGAATTAGCAGGGGTAGATGTCAAATTCCCTCTTTTAGAAAAAGAGTTGGTTGATTTTAGTTGTAAAGTACCGGCAAATGTTAAGTTGCCTGGGCAAAAATTAAGAGATTTTTTTAAACAAGCGACGCGCAACTTTTTAGCACCTGCCACGCTAAGTAAATCCAAGCATGGCTTTGGTTTGCCTTTTGGTCGTTGGATGAAAAGTACGCCATCTTTGGTTGAAGTGACAGAGCAAGCATTAACTAATCTTAAATCGCGCAATATTGTCAAAGCCGAATTTATAGACAAAGCGCTGACCATGCAATCTGAAGAACATTCTGCCTATTATGGAGAATTGATTTGGATTTTGGCCGTGATGGAGTTATGGCTAGAAAGTAGAGAAACAGCTTAATATGCTTCATTTTATTCTTAAACTGTTGTCGAGCTGCATTAGTCGAAACAAATTGGTAATTTTAAATTTTCATCAAGTACTCGAAAATAATGATGTTTTACGACCTGGGGAACCAAATAAAGAGAAGTTTGACTGGCAAATGGCGTTACTCAAAACGTATTACAAGCCAATGTCTATCTCATATGCGTTAAATTTATTAGGACAAGGAAAGTTGCCGACAAACAGTGTTTGTATTACTTTTGATGATGGCTATTTAAACAATTACACCGTGGCTTTACCCCTGCTCAAAAAACACAATATACCTGCAACCGTTTTTGTGGCAAGTGCCTTTAGTCACGGTGAAAATATGTGGAATGATCGCATTATTGATTTATTTGCCAGTTTCAAAGGGGAAGAAATTGATTTGTCTGCTGCGGGATTAGGGAAAGTGGTGATAAAAGAACATGAGATAAAATATCAAACCGCATGGCAAACAGTGTTAGCGTTGAAATACTTTCCTATTAATGACCGACTGTCCAAGGTGAAACAACTCTATCAAGATAATGGCAATATTCATGAGACGCGAAAAATGATGTTGCCTGAAGAGATTCTTGCCATGTCAGAAGCGGGGATTGAAATTGCGTCACACACACACAATCATCCGATTATAAAAGACCTTACTGAAAAGGAGTTGTTAGCAGAGATATTAACCAATAAAAATTTACTTGAGCAATGGACGGGAAAAGCCGTAACTGGTTTCGCTTATCCAAATGGTAAAACGGGTATTGATTTTAATGAAAAGGCATTTAATGTCTTGGCGACTTTAGGCATAAAGTATGCGGTTACCACTCAATGGGGGTTTTCAACGCCGACCTCTGAGCAATATACTCTAAAACGATTCACCCCTTGGGATGACAAACCTTGGAAGTTTCATCTTCGCATGCTGTTGAATTTAATAAGAAACAAATAATAAAAGTCCAGGATATGAAAAATTCAAACAATCTACCTATCGCTTTAGTTATTGGCTTATGTAGCCATGGTTTAGCAATGACTCGTGCTTTACGTCAATGCGATATTGAAGTTCATGCTTTTGAAGCCAATCCACTATTGCCAGGTGCACTGACAAATTCGGCAAAAATTCATTATGTAAATAGTGTTAAAACCGATAAATTAGTTAATGATTTACTTGCCTTTAGAAAAAAAATCCCACAAGAACGTGACATTATTTTGTTTCCTACCAATGACAATAACGTTAAAATTATTGGTCATCATGTTGACATGTTGTCAGAGAATTTTCTCTTAAGTTGGAAGAGTTGTGCTGGCGATGTGTTATCTCTTTTGTTAAAAACTAATATAGAACAGCGCTGTCTCGAGCAAAATATTAATTATCCTCAATCTTTTACTTTAGACAGTTTAGAAAATGTTGGTGAAGCAGTTATTCGTTTTGAATTTCCAGTTATTATTAAACCTGTACATCCTCAATCGAGTTTTAAAGCCTTAAAATGTGATACACCAGAGGCGTTGAAAAGTGTCGCAGAAAAATATCAAAGAGATTTTCCTCTATTAGTTCAACATTGGATCACTGGTACCGATACCGACTTATATTTTGGAGCATTATTTTTAGATAACGGGAAAGTGATTTCAAGGTTTACTGGTAACAAGCTAGAGTCTTATCCCAAAGCGATGGGGCAAACAACTGTAGCAATTACTTCTGATCATCCTGAAATCCTTCCTTTAACAGAGAAGTTTTTTACTGGTTTGAACATGTCAGGTCCGGTGTCTGTAGAGTTTAAACGTGATCATTTAGGACGGTTTTGGGTAATCGAACCTACCGTAGGCCGGACCGACTTTTGGTTTGGCTTATGTTTTGATGCGGGCTGTAACTTATTACGTAATGAATATCAACTAAGTGCTGGTTTACCCTACAGTGATGAAAGTGAAGTAAAAGATACTATTTGGTTTGATAGTGAACGAGACATTACCGCTTATGCGCGTAATATTATCTATAGCATTCCTTGGTTTGGTAAGGGGTATCGTACTTCATTTTCTTACTTTAAGCCATACGATACAAGGCCTGCAAAAAGAGCTATCAAAAAAACCATCAGCAGAGTGAGTACCTCGATATTAAGTAAAATAGGGTTGAAGATTAAAAAGGGTAAAACAGTCACAGAACACGTCAAAATTTACAGTGACATTACCTCCTTACCGATTGAAGCAACAAATTTATTGAAAATAGCGCAAGCTAAAAATATATTTTTAGGTCATGCTTGGTACGAAAACTTTTGTCAACATGTCGCCAATTTAAAAGGTGGGGTACGGTTTTATTGTTTATTAAATAATGAGAATGAAACCGTTGCGGTATTGCCAATGTGGCTGAAAAAAGAAAAAGAATTTGGTCTATCGGTCAACCGTTTATCAAGTCTTACTAATTATTATTCACCGATGTTTGATTTAGCATATAACGAAAAGGTGATTTCAAAAAGCGCAGCATTTGGACAACTTTTAAGTGTGATGAAGACCGAAGAAGATGTTTGGCATATGATTGATATCTTTCCAATTACCGAGGACTTAAAAGAGGCGTTAGTCTTCGCTGCTAAAGAAAAGCATTTACTCGCTTTTCCTTATCATATGACGAAAAATTATTACCAGCCAATTACCAAGAGTTACCTTGATTATTTTAAGGAACGTCCCAGTATAGTTAAAAATACGCTAAAACGTAAAATTAAAAAGCTGTCGAAGCTCGATAGCTGGTCAATAGACATCTATTCTGATCTTGAAGACTTAGATGAATTATTGCCTATTTATCATAAAATTTACCATGATAGTTGGAAAGTTGATGAGCCATATCCTGAATTTATTAATGGCTTGGTAAAATTATCTGCAACTCATGGTTGGTTACGAATAGGGTTGTTAAAAGTTAATGGCTCGCCAATTGCTGTACAGTTTTGGCTATTGGCCAATAATACGGCTTTCATCTACAAATTAGCTTATATAAATGATTTCCAAAAATATTCACCTGGATCAATATTAACTAATTATCTACTTGAGCATGTGATTGATGTTGATAAAATAGACGTTATTGATTACCTTACCGGTAGCGACTCTTATAAATCAGATTGGATGGATCATTCGCGGGAATTATTTGGTGTACAGATCATCAATTATCGTAGCTTTTCTGGGGGCTTGTTATATTTACGTAATATATTCTCAGACGGCCGAAAAAAATTACTCAATATATATAGTCAAAATACGGATGATAAAAATGTTAGATAAAGAAGTTATAGCCTTGGTTGCAGAATGTTTACAAGTAGAAGATAGTGAACAATGGGACGATCGTACTGAACTATTGGGTAGTATTCCTGAATTAGACTCCATGGCGATAGTGACCATTATTACTACTATGGAAGAAAATTACGGATTTACCATTGACGATGATGAAATCAGTGCAGAAGTATTTGAAACTGTGGGTGCATTGACTGAATTTGTAAAAGAAAAACTAGCGTAAACTTATGCAAGCACAATTTATTTCTTCAGTAGATAAAAAAATTTTCACCCTTTATTTTCCTGGGGAGACAAGCGTACGCACGAAGAAAGCGGTTTTATTAATTCCTCCATTTGCTGAGGAAATGAATAAAAGCCGTAAAATGTTTACTGAACTCGCCAAAAGAATGTCACTACAAGGTGTTGATGTTTTACTGTTTGATTTTTACGGCACAGGAGACAGTGAAGGCGATTTTTCTCAAGCGACTATTGCGCTGTGGCGAGAAAATGTTAGTACTTGTTATCAATGGTTAAAGCAGCAAGGTGATGTTGAAAATATTGATATTGTCGCGCTTAGAGCAGGCTCGCTCCTCGCTATTGACTTTGTAAGTTCGTCGTCGCAATTAAACATCAATAAATTGATCTTATGGCAACCAGTGTTTAATGGCAAACAATTTATCGGACAATTTTTTCGCTTGAGACTTGCTGCTAGCATGATGGAAAATGGTGATAAAAAGGAATCATTGCAATCGTTGAAGCAACAACTTAACGATGAGGGTTTTATTGAAATAGCCGGTTATCGTTTATCTCAAACGTTGGTAGAGGAATTTGAAGGGTTAAATTTTACAACAAGTGATAAACTCTCAGTTGAAAAAATTGAATGGCTTGAGGTTGGAATGCCACCTAGAACTGATTTACTACCCATTAGTCAAAAAATCATTACTGCTTGGCAGGATAAAACACAACTAGTTGCTTCACATTTTATCCAAGGTAGCACATTTTGGCAAACTCAAGAAATTACCCTGTCAGAAGCTTTATTGCGAAAAACACTCAGCTTTTACTCTTAATTCATATGACGCAGACATGACTCAATTCAACGAAAAACCACTTATTTTTAAACAGGGTGATAATCAATGTGTTGGTGTTTTACATCGAGCCGAAAACTGTCTTAATCAAGGCCTGGTCATCATCGTGGGCGGGCCACAAACTCGGGTAGGCAGTCATCGTCAATTTGTGCTTTTAGCGAGAGCTTTGGCCAAAAAAGGGATAACGGTCTTTCGGTTTGATTATCGTGGTATGGGTGATAGTGATGGTATTGATGGGCATTTTTATCAAGCATTACCTAGTGTTGATATTGCGGTAAATCTATTAAAAGAACAGGTTCCTCATCTTGACAATATCGCTTTATGGGGGTTGTGTGATGCGGCATCTCTAGCACTAACTTATCTTTCGGTAAAGCCAAACAGCATTAATAAAGTGGTGTTGCTAAATCCTTGGGTACGACAAGAACATTCAAAAGCTAAAGCGGTATTAAAGCATTATTATATTAACAAACTATTAAGTAAAAATTTTTGGCTGTCATTATTAAAAGGAAAACTCAACTTCAAATCTTCAACACTTGATTTGGCCAGTAATTTGCGTGCGGCTTTAAAAAAGAAAAAAATGGTTACAGTTGAACAAACTAGCTCGACCGAAGTGTCATGGCCATATTTATCAGATGAAAATTACATCGCCATTATGAAAAACGGCTTAAACAAGTTTACGGGTGAATTATTCATTATTTTAAGCAGTGAAGATTTAACAGCTCAAGAGTTTGTCGGTTTAGTTAATGAAGATATTCAATGGCAACAATTGATGAAAAATAACTGTAATCAACAATGGGAAGTCAAGGGGGCAAATCATACCTTTTCCAGCCAGCTTCATCGCCAAAAAGTAGAGCAACTTACGATTGAGGCTTTACTTAGTTAGTCGTTGGATGTTTATTGATAAGGAGATAGTACTATGAAAGCACTTTTTTGGTTTGTATTTACTTTGTTATTGAGTTTTTTTTCATTTGAATTGCTAACTCAGCCTTATTTAGCACAACACTCAAAGTCCCTGTGGTTTGAAGGCAACAATAAAAAAGACGGCGCTAATTTTAAATATAAAAATAAAGCCGCGCTAATGCCATGGAAAAGTCATCCTGGTGATTGGTGTGATGTCTCAGGAAACCCTCAAGGTAATCAACCTTTTGAAATAATTCGGTTCGATCGAAAAATAAACCATCAAAAAATAGATGTTACCGCGATAGTTGCTCGCGCCATTGTTTTGAATCAATCAACAGTGGAGTTTATCTTTAGGCATATCAGTGGCGGCTCTGTTGATTTATATTCACGCGAGCATATTGATAAACCTCAGCTCATTTATCAATCCTTAACTGATCAAATATCACATTTTCCTACTGCCGATACAGTTGTTGTTCAAGGCACACATAAAACCCTAGGTAAATTAACAAAACTTTCATTAAATAAAGTTTCTACACCGCTTATTCGTTTTGTTCTCCCGATTAATACAAAGTTATTGAATGCGACGTTAGTTTTGCCTATTAAAAAACATTATGGCAAACCATTAACAGCAGGGCTGTATAATAAATGTGCCGATAAACCACATTCGAAGGTTGAGAAAGGCCTCGCTTCTAACTATCAATTCGATGAAGGAATTGAGCAGCACCCAGCAGTGCTTTTTGCCGATAATTTTAATGGTTGGTGGCGAGGAAAAAATTGGTCATATGGTAGTGAGAGTAAAAAATTAACCACTGTAGCAGCAGATGATAAAGGATATTTTTTACCTCTACATCAAGAGGCGCTTAAAGTGAGTATTCCAAGGGGTCAAAACATTGGAATGAATATGGCTCATGTTTTTAAAAAAGAGCAAGTAGCAGAGCCGGAAGCGTTATATTTTCGTTATTACCTTAGGTTCGATCAAAGCTGGGAAACAGTTGAAGGTGGTAAACTACCCGGGTTAAGTGGCACCTACAATACAGCTGGATGGGGAGGTCGTACTTCAAATGGCTTTAATGGCTGGTCTGCTCGTGGTGCTTATCGCAATATATTAGATATTATTCATCCATTACAGCAGAAGATTCCGGTAGGGAATTATGTTTATCACGCAGGACAAACAAATAAATATGGTGATAATTTAATTTGGAGTGATAATGCGTTAGGTTACTTAGAAAAAAATCGTTGGTATTGTATTGAGCAGTATGTGTCTTTAAATACTCCCAATGCTAAAAATGGTATTTTGCGAGGTTGGATTGATGGTCAATTAGCTTTTGAAAATACTCAAATAGAATTTCGTAAAACATCAGCGTTGAAAATTGAAAAAGTTTGGATGAATATTTATCATGGCGGCGTTAAAAAAGTGAAAAAAGATATTCATTTATACATAGATAATGTTGTAGTAGCACATAAATATATCGGCCCAATCAATGCTCAGTAGGATAATGAATACTACGAGGAGCTAAATGAATGGATGATAGCGTATTCAAATTTTTTCAATGGAAATATCAACCTAAACACCTGTTGTTATTCTTATTGGTAGGCATTTTATTGGTTAGTTATTTTAATCAAAAAAAAACTATTGTTGCGCTGCCTATTTTTGAAGCCCCTATTCCAGTCCCAAATTATCCACGTGTCGTTAGTTTATCTCCTCATGCCTATATTCAAGACAATGTCGTCAACAAATCTCAGCTTGGCATAACATCATCGATGCTTTGTGCGAGCGATAAGGTTTTAGACATTATTGGTTGCGGCCATTCAATTTGGCTGAAAGAGGAGAGAAAACGTTATTTTCAAGAAAAAATAGCTTCTGGAGTATTAAGTAGCGAACACTTAACTCAATTTGAACCATGGCAAATAGCGCTGTTAGTTGATTTGATGTTAAGTGTCGACCTTGCTGATGAATCGCTTAATCGTTACCTGCTTAATCAACTTGAGCTGTTATTAAATGAACTAGACGATAATAACTTGTCGTTATGGCACAGCCGTTTTAATAAAGGCAATGAAGCATTTATTATCGCGAGCGTTATATTTGAACAAAATTCGGAACTTTATCATCAAGCTTTTCAGCATTATTGGCGGTCATTTCAAGCTATTCAATTAACCGAGGGCTGGCCTGAGGGTTACAACTATTGGATCAATAGCCGAGCATTAACGTTTGTGTTGGCTAGCTCTGCATTTTTGAATTCTTCTCTGGATAAAAGTAAACAACAAGCCATGCTCGCTACATTAAATCGAGTCGCGTTGTGGCACATCTATATGACACGACCTGATCATCGCATAGCGGCGATTGCTGATGAAGGGCCAAGGGTTGATTTAAAAGATGAAAGCAAACCAGTAATCGATATGTTAGCCAAATTGACTGGTAATAGACTTATTGCTAGTTATGCCAATTATATCCAAAGTATTCATGGTGCAGACAGTTATTATAAACATCATCGTTGGTTGATGCCTTTGCTTTATGATCCCTCGATCAAACCTTTGTTTCAGGCTAAAGCTAGCCTATCTGGGTTTGCTCACTATTTGCCATTAACCGACATTTTTGGCAAGGGCTTTTATAATCAAGTTGTTATTCGCCAGGGCTGGCAAGATTCTGATAGCTATATTCAATTTAGAGCGGGTGATCATTTTACTCATCATCAACATAATGATGTAGGTCATTTTTCATTTTTCAAGAAGAATCTCATTATTGGCGACAGCGCTACTTATACCGATATGAAGTCAGACAATCGACTGTATTATTCATTACGTAGCTTGTCAAAGAATACCTTACAGTTATTAGATAAAACGCCGGAAAATAAACAACCCAATCGTTTTTTTCATAAGAATATTAATGCTGGTGGTCAACGGTTACCTTTACCAACAGGTAGTGAAATTAATAGTAAAGCACACTGGTTAAAGTTGATTAAAAAAGAAGGAGAGCTAAAAAAATCAACACTGATACGAGTGGTAATTAAAGAGAGATTTTATTTATTTGAGTTTAATATTAGCGCGGCCTACTTTTCAAAAGAAGATGATCGCCACAAGAAAGAACGCACTAATATTATTCGCTCATTTCTCTACCTTGTTGAGCAAGACAGCCTGATTGTATATGACCAACTTTTTAACTTAGCCGCAGATATTAGCCCAGCAACCTTATTACATGTTAAGAACCTTCCCCAAATAATAAAGTCGAATGAGCAAGCAGGAGCAACTACGCATTACTTGCTTGGCGAAATGGGTGATGTTTCATTGAGTTATTTATTACCTGAAGATAACCAAGCGGAGTGGTCAAAAGGGGGCGGCTTAGTGAACCAAATTGATTATTACCACCAGGGTAGCTTAGTTTCAGAAAGTTATTTTGATGAAAACAACATCAAACCTTGGTTTGACAATATTGCTCATCGTATCAAAACCATGGCAAGTAATCCTGGAAAAAATGTAGAATTTCTTGCGATAATATCATCTAAGTCGATAGCAAAGCTGCTGCAAAATGACGCTCACTATGTAAAATATTCAATAGGCTCAACAATGGTGGTTTGGTGTAAAAAAACCATCAAAAATTTCCATTTGTCCGAGAGAAAATTAATGGAGAAATATAATGAATTAATTGTTATTGGTACTCAAGAAATGACAGAAATCACCTTGATTAACGGTAAAAACAGTCAAAAAGTTCAGCTCCAACAACACACCATTAGCTTAGACTTAGCTAAAGCCAAATGGATTAAATAAGTGGCCAGCATTCAAAATCAAGGCGCGTAATATAGCAATCGCATGCTATTGAATTCAACGCAGAAATTGGATGATTAGAACATCTGAAGATGATCAATTAATTAGTCCGATTTGTATAAACCTTCACCAACTGATCGCCAGTTCAGTAGTATTAATCAACAAGATAACTACGGAATTTGTTGCTTGAGGATATAGAACAACTAAGGATAAGCACGCTAAAAGTGTTGAGATGAAAAAATTGAGGTTCATCTTCATCTGCACAAGATAAACACACGAGATAATTTACTTGTAATTATAGTTTATGAAAAAGTGTCACATATTTTTAATTCACCGGTTTAAAATGACTCTAGCGTCTTAAAAGCTGCTTAGCGCTAACCAATAGACGGTCTAATAATAGGATATTAATAGTTAAGTATCATTATGTTTAATTTCTGTGATCATAATGGTGTAAGCTTGATTGTCTGCAAAATAGATATTAAAAAATTCATCGGTTAATAATACTTTATAAAGCTAATTTTCATTTATTTTTGTAATTATTCGTAATTTCACTTTAGTTAAAATAGGTGATTGCTTATTATGTTGTTATAAATAATAAGTTAATGGATTCAATATGGCTCTTCCTAAAATTATTCCGACCATAATGTGTGGTGGCAGTGGTACACGTTTATGGCCGCTTTCTCGATCACTAACACCCAAACAATTTTTGCCTTTGGTCAACGATACTAGTATGTTGCAAGACACTTTATTACGTTTACCAAAGTTTTGTGTTGATCCGGTATTTATTTGTAATGAGGAACATCGTTTTCTAGTGGCCGAACAGGTAAGACAATTAGATATTACTTCCAGTACTATTTTACTTGAACCGGAAGGCCGCAATACGGCACCAGCCGTTGCCTTGGCAGCATTGCATGCGGTCAAGCAGGATGGAGATGCTTTGATTTTAGTCTTAGCTGCAGATCATGTCATCGAAGATGAACAAGCCTTTCATGCTGCAATTAATAAAGCAGTTATTGCTTCAGAAGCCGAAAAATTAACCACCTTTGGCATCGTTCCCACCAAAGCTGAAACTGGTTATGGCTATATCAAATATAATGAAATAAACAATAAAGACTTTTTAGGCGTTGAAAGTTTTGTTGAAAAACCCGATTTAGCCACCGCTCAACAATACCTTTCTTCGGGCAATTATTTATGGAATAGCGGGATGTTTTTATTTAAAGCTGCTCGTTATCTTGCTGAATTGGAAAAATACTGTCCTCAAATCCTTACTCAATGTCAACAGGCGATGGCTGGCGTACAACAAGATTTAGATTTCTTACGACCAGAAAAAGAAGCCTTTTTAAAGTGCCAAGATGACTCCATTGATTATGCCGTCATGGAAAAAACCGATAGTGCTGTTGTGGTGCCACTTGATGCTGGATGGAATGATGTCGGCTCTTATGCTGCACTTTGGGAAGTGTGCCCTAAAGATGAAGATAATAATGTCATCAAAGGAGATGTCATTGCTCATCAAACCGCGAACTGTTTATTGCATAGTCAAAATAAATTAATTGCCACTTTAGGGGTTAATAATTTAGTGGTGGTTGATACTCCAGATGCAATCCTTGTGGCGAATAAAGATAAAGTGCAAGAGATCAAAAGTATTGTTAGCCAATTAAAAAAAGAAAACCGCCCACAAGTGAGTTTGCAACGTGAAGTATATCGCCCTTGGGGTAAATATGACTCTGTTGATGTGGGTGAACGTTTTCAAGTGAAACGTATTACGGTAAAACCCGGGGCAAAACTTTCGGTGCAAATGCATCATCACCGGGCAGAGCATTGGATAATCGTTTCAGGAACAGCCAAAGTAACGTTAGATGAGAAAACATTTTTACTCAGTGAAAACCAGTCGACTTATATCCCTATTGGGGTGGTTCATGCTTTAGAAAATCCGGGAAAGCTTCCTTTAGAGATGATAGAAGTTCAGTCGGGCAGTTATTTAGGTGAAGACGATATCGTTCGTTTTGAAGATAAATATGGTCGTGTAAAGTAATTTATTAAACTGTTTTTGTAAAAAAATAGGTGCCGATAATATCTGAAGGCACCTATTATCTAATGTCATTCTTGAGAACTTCCCACTGAGCTTGGCTGTTAATTAAACCTTCATCACCTTGCTGAATGACCTGCTCTATATTACTTTGGTTGAGCTTAATACCAATATTTGACTGATTATTTTGAAAATCCATCTGTTTTAGCATGATATTGCCTAATTCTTTTTTGTAGTGGGCTGGTTCCCAAAACCATTTCATCTGTTGATTAGGGTTGGTTATCGGGACCTCCTCATTGATAACCGAGTTAAATAGACTAAAATCCCATAATGTTACTTTATTGTCCTGATTATTTTGAAAATATTTAACCAGCGTTTTTTTCCAGACATTAAAATTATCCCATTGTTTATTTTCGGCAAGGGTATGCAAATAACTAAAATGATAAGGATTAATAAAGAAGGTGACTTGAATGTTTTTTTTATGCGCCGTGGTTATTAATCGCCCCAAATTTTGAAAATTGATTGAATAAGGGTAAGTGTTTTGTGCAATTATGCCTAACGACTGGTTAGTTAATCGTTGAGTTACACTCGTCAACTTCTTGTTAAATAACGGGATGATGCCTTCAGTTTTCAAGATAGAAAGATATAAATTGGCGGAGTTAAAGCCTTCGGTATTGATATGGTTTACCAGTGATTCTTGAGAAGTAATGGTTTTGAAACTGGCGACTAATGCATCCAATGAGAATATCAAACTTGCTTTTTCTTTTAAGCGTTCAAATTGCGCAAATATTTTATTATCATCAGGCTGTATTAAACGAAAATCATATGAATTTATTGCATTGTCGTTAACCTTAAGCAGATCAATATCATTGTCGTTAAGTAAGAAGTCTAGGAAATCGACGCTCATTAAAATACTGGTTAATTCCGGCTCAGTATTGATGGCATTGATCGCGTAGTCTACTTGCATCCTTATCGTCGCACCAGGTATACCTTGGTTATAAACCCGTTGGCCTTTAAAAACGGCATTATTTGGGTCCAATCCCATTTCTACCCTGGAATTTCCCACGATTAAAATTTGTGGATGTACGTCTTCAATGCGGTAAGCTTTGCTTATACGAGAGCGTTTTTCTGCCTCTGGTTTGACAGAATTAATACCATCAACTTGCGGCGACCAATACATAGCAAAGGGATCAATAAACCAATTGAAACTAGCAATCGCTACTAACACAGTCAAAAATATTGAAAACATAACAGTAAGGTAACGCATCATTCGCCTTTAAAATTGAAAATACAAAAATTCACTCACTTGTGAAAGTGTTAATATACCGAGCGCCAAACTAATACCTGAAATTGCTGCCCAGCGGTAAGATCCAGACCAAGTGATTTTTGAGAAAGTACTATAACCGGGCCAAAAACTGTTTTTAGTTTCACTATTCATGTTATTAAGTGTGCCATTTACTGGGTGAAAAATATCTTGAATATTAGGCAAAGTCAGCACCACTATAAATAAAACGATATTCCACAGCCAAGTAAAGACAAAGGTTGCCCCACCATTAGAAGGTGTTATGCCTAATCCTATTAAAAATATTCCGACAGAGTCTAATCTTGTTAATATGGCATTTGGAATACTAAAACCGTTTGAACCCACCATGGCATTGAGCATATTTATTGCACCATCTAGGGTGGTCGCTCGAAAGAAGACCCAACCAATAACCACGGCGACAAACGTTACCAGCCAAGCCATAAAACCATAACTTTTTGAATGAAAAAAGACCGCTTTAGAAGACTGAATACTGGCTTGCCAGCTGTGATTAATGACAAGATACGCCCCATGTAATCCCCCCCAAATAATAAAATTCCACCCAGCACCGTGCCATAAGCCTCCTAATAACATAGTAAGGCTCAAATTAATGTATCGCTTGATTTTACCATTACGATTGCCACCTAACGAGATATAGACATAATCCCGAAGAAATTGTGACAGTGTCATGTGCCAACGTCGCCAAAATTCAGAGATATTGGCAGCTTTGTAAGGGGAATAAAAATTAAGCGGTAAGACAATGCCAAACATTCTGGCTAAGCCTATTGCCATATCTGAATATCCAGAAAAATCGAAATATAATTGAAAGGTATAAGCTAAAGCTCCTCCCCATGCGGAAAAGAAGTCTAACGTCATGCCACTATCAGCGGCATTAAATATAGGTGTTGCATAGATGGCGACCCCATCAGCTAAAACCGTTTTTTTAAATAAACCAATGGCAAAAATGCTCAAACCAACTTTTAAGTGACTAATATTCAAACGGTAACTTTTCTTCGTTGAGAACTGGGGTAACATGTCTTTATGATGAACGATGGGGCCAGCGATAAGTTGTGGAAAAAAAGATACAAATAAGGCGTAATGAGTAAAACTATACTCTTTTGTTATGCCTCTATATGAGTCGACTAAATAGGCAATTTGCTGGAAAGTAAAAAAGGATATCGCGAGTGGTAAAATAATATTGCCCAGATCCCAACTTTCACCCAATGCGATATTTAAGTTAAAAACGATGAATCCCGCATACTTATAATACGCAATGACAGATAAATTGACGGCTACACCGAGTATCAGTAATGTTTTATCTCTATTGATACCCAGCTGTCGACCGATGTGATAATTAAATAGCATCGAAGCAACTAATAATATTAGATAAACAGGGTTCCACCATGCATAGAAAAATAATGAAGCGAGCACAAGAGCAATTATTGCCCCTTCATTACCCCATTTACGTGCGATAGTAAAAAATAAGATAAGGGATAAAGGGAGAAATAAAAAAATAAATTCAATTGAATTAAATAACACTATTAACTTCCACTAAGATTATTTACAATTTTTAGTTATATTAATTGTTTATGCGGGCTTTGTCTTGGGAATTATAAATGAATAAAAAATTAACTTGTTTTAAAGCGTATGATATTCGAGGAAAGTTAGGTGATGAACTTAACGTGGAAATTGTTTATCGAATCGGACGTGCCTTTGCTCAGCATACCAAGGCTAATGAAGTAGTGGTTGGTGGCGATATACGAATAACCAGTGAAGAGTTGAAAACAGCTTTGGCGCATGGACTTATGGATGGCGGCACAGATGTTATCGACTTGGGTTTATGTGGCACAGAGCATATATATTTTGCAACTAGCCATCTTCATTGTGATGTGCGTGAAAATTCTAAACCTATCAGCGGTGATACAGGCTTGTTCGATATAAAAGCTTTGGCTGAGCAAAATGAATTTGCAGAAGTGGCAGCGAAGGGGCAACTATCTACACATAGTATTAGCCAAGCTTACACCGAACATTTATTAACTTATATTAATACTGAAAATCTTACTTTATTAGATAGGCCACTCAAATTAGTGGTAAATGCGGGCAATGGTGCCGCTGGTCCTGCGCTTGATGCAATTGAAGTGGCTTTTAAGCAATTAAATATACCAGTTGAATTTATTAAAATACACCATACCCCTGATGGTAACTTCCCTAATGGTATTCCTAACCCGTTGTTAGTTGAAAATCGAAGTGCAACTCGTGATGCTGTTATTGAACATAAGGCAGATATGGGTATTGCCTGGGATGGCGATTTTGACAGGTGTTTTTTGTTTGATGAGCAAGGGCAATTTATTGAAGGTTATTATATTGTAGGTTTATTAGCTGAAAACTTTCTCAATAAGAGTAAGGGCGGTAAAATTATTCATGATCCTCGGTTAACTTGGAATACCATTGACATTGTTGAACACTCAGGTGGCCATGCAATTCAAAGTAAAACGGGACATGCTTTTATTAAAGAGCGTATGCGAAGTGAAGACGCGGTTTATGGTGGTGAAATGAGTGCTCATCATTACTTTCGTGATTTTTTCTATTGTGATAGCGGCATGATCCCTTGGCTATTAATTGCCGAGTTAGTTTGCTTACGCAACAAACCACTCTCGAGTTTAGTTGCAGAGCGTATTGCCGCTTACCCTTCTTCAGGCGAAATCAATAATAAAATTGCCGACCCTCAAGCCGCTATTTCTCGAGTGTTTAATTATTACCATAATGATGCGCAAGTGATAGACAAAACCGATGGTATTAGTATGGAGTTTGGCACTTGGCGCTTTAATTTACGTAGTAGTAATACCGAGCCTGTAGTTCGATTAAATGTTGAGTCAAAAGGTGATGTAGCTTTAATGACTGAAAAAACGCAAGAAGTTCTAACTTTATTACTTGAAAACGAGTGAAAATTTTGGCTTGTTATTGTTTTATAACGCAAGCGATATAAAAAATACTGCAAAATAGCTTACATCGCAGTACACTGTGGCTATTGTCAATTTATCGCTCAAACACCTTAAGGATTTAACAATGAAAATAGGGATTATCGTCGGCACTCGCCCCGAAATCATCAAAATGGCCCCCGTTATTCGCGAATGTCAAAAGCGCGCCATACCTTATTTTATTATTCATTCTAATCAACATTACTCTGAAGAAATGGATAGCATTTTCTTCAAAGAGTTAGAACTACCTGCACCGCATTATAATTTAGGCGTAGGCTCTGGGTTACACAGTAATCAAACCGGTAATATTTTGATTAAAATGGAGCCTATTTTAATTGAAGAGAAACCCGATGTTGTGCTGGTTCAAGGTGATACCAATACTGTTTTAGCGGGTGCTTTGGCTGCCTCGAAATTAGATATGAAGGTTGGTCATATCGAAGCCGGATTAAGAAGCTACGATCGTACTATGCCAGAAGAAACTAATCGAATAATGACAGATCACATCAGTGAATTCTTGTTTGCTGTTGGTCCCAATCAAGAACGTATTTTGAAATCAGAAGGCATAGATCATAATAAAATACATACTGTTGGCAATACTGTTTCTGATTCACTGTTTCAGAATTTAGAAATCTCAGCACAAAAAAGTACTATTTTAAATGACCTTGAATTAACCAAAGGTGAGTATTTTTTAGTCACCGCTCATAGAGCCTCTAATGTTGATGTGGCATCTAACTTAATGGAACTATTGCATTTGTTCGATGAGATGCATGCAAATTATACAGGTACCATTGTTTGGCCTATTCACCCTAGAACTCAATCAAAACTGAAAGAGTTTAATATTGAGTTACCAAGCTACTTACAGTTAATCGCGCCAGTTGGCTACATTGATTTTATTCAATTGCAAAAACACGCAAAACTAATATTGACGGATTCAGGGGGCATTCAAGAAGAAGCTTGTTTGTTAGGTGTTCCAAGTTTAACACTCAGAGAAAATACCGAACGACCTGAAGCCATTGAAGTTGGTGCTAGTGAACTTGTTGGCCGTAATGCAGACAAAGCAGTAAAGGCTGCAAAACAATGGCTAAGTCGTGATGATTATTCTTGGGAAAACCCTTTTGGCGATGGTCATGTAGCGGAAGCTATTTTAGATATAATAACTGACACGCAAGTGAATAAAAGTGTGGATGCAATAGTCGCTAAAAATGAAACACTGAGTGTAGTAGGTATGGGCTATATGGGCTTGCCCATTGCTAGTTTATTAGCTCAAGCGGGTTATAGTGTTACCGGTATCGATTTAAATAGTGATAAAGTTGATGCAATCAATCGTGGTGAATGCCCGTTTGATGAAGCGGGCTTGCCTGAGCTAATTCAGCAAGTAACTAGTCAAGGGTTCCTCAAAGCGAGTACAAAGATTCCTTCGAGTGAAACATATTTGGTAGCCGTACCTACTCCACATAAAGATAATAGTTGTGATCGTTCATACGTTTTTAGTGCTGTTGATGCCATTGCAAAAGTAGCTAAGAATGGTCAAACGGTTATTGTAGAGTCAACAATCTCCCCACAAACTAGTATTGCTGTAGAGCAAAGATTCACCGATGCTGGTTTGTCTATTGATGTTGTACATTGCCCTGAGCGAGCTATACCAGGTCAAACTTTACATGAATTAGTTCATAATGATCGTATTATTGGTGCCAGTAATGAAATGGCACAACAAAAAGTAAAAGCAATTTATCAAAGCTTTGTAAAAGGTGAAGTTTTTCTTACCGATTTAACAACCGCTGAATGTATTAAGTTGGTAGAGAACACTTCTCGTGATGTGGGTATTGCTTTTGCTAATGAATTGTCTGAAATTGCGAAAGAATTAGATGTGGATGTTTATGAGGTTATTCGTTTAGCTAATCGTCACCCACGAGTTAATGTATTAACACCAGGACCTGGGGTAGGTGGCCATTGCATTCCAATTGACCCATGGTTTTTAGTCGAAAACACTAAATCAGGTGAACTTGTTCGTCTAGCCCGTGCTATCAATGACAAACGTCCTAGTATTGTTGCGCAACAAGCATTAAATTTATTTGCCGGTGATGTAAAAGATAAAAAAGTAGGTATTCTAGGTGTTGCTTATAAAGCAAATGTGGATGATTGTAGAGAATCACCTGCGGAAGCTATTTTAGAGCACTTTAAAAAGGCAAATGTGAATGTTAGCTATCACGATCCATATGTTGAAAACTGGGATTGTCCTCGACTAAACACACTTGATGAAATGGATACTTGGGCTGATGTCATCATTTTGGTGACCGACCATGAGTGTTATAGTAATTTAGCTTTACAGACTACTTTACTTAATACTAGAGCCTAAAATAAAAAACGAGTAAAGCCCATTATATATGGGCTTTACTCGTTTTAAGGCGATGAATTCTCAATTAGATAGTTTGAAAATGTTATATAGGAAGTTTGTTGATATTGAAGGATGGATTACAGCTATTAACTTGTGCTCAATTCTCATTATTCTCAAGCAAAAGTAAACTTAAAATACTATTAAGGAAAATAACAATGAATTTAGCCAAAGCCACACTGTGCTTATGTGCTTTACTAAGCTTAGGTGCCTGTAGTGATAATGAAAGCGCAGAGTCTTATCTTATACAAGCCAAAAATTTTGCCAAAGAAAGTAAAACAAATGAAGCTGTAATAGCGCTAAAAAATGCGATTAGAATAGATAATAATAACGGTGAGGCTAGGTTTTTATTAGGTAAGGCATACCTTGAGCAAGGTAGTGGAGTAGAGGCGGTTAAAGAATTAGAGCGTGCAAAAAGAGTAAAGTATATCAATGACGCATTAATTCCGCTTTTAGCTCGTGCCTATATTTTAACAGATTCAGATGCAGACGTTATTGCTCTTAGTGACTCGGCAAAAAAACTAGAAGGTGGGAACTTAACCCAGTATTTGGCCTACAAAACGTTAGCGGCTTTACGTAGCGAAGACAACGAATTAGCTGATGCAAGCGTTAAACAAGGTAATACTCTAGGGTTAGATGATTTTTATACTAAATTAGCACAAGCTTATTTAGCATTTGCAGAGCAAAAATTTACAGAAGCCAATACGCAAGTCCAATCATTGCTTGAGATGTCTGCAAATAACCCAGAGGCATTAATGCTGCAAGGGCAAATTGCATCCGCTACCAAAGAGCACAAAAAAGCAGCAGATAGTTTTCAGCAATACCTTGAAGTACAACCTAAGTCAGGTATTGTGCAACTTTTGTTAGCTGATTCATTATTACAATCGGAACAATATAAAAAAGCGGAGCAACATGCCGATGCTATTTTGGCCTCTGTGAGCACTCAACCATTTGCAAATTACATTAAAGCGATGGTCCGTTTTCAAGATAAAGATTATAAACAAGCGAGTGAGTATGCAGAAATTGCTCTATCCGCTAACTTTAACCATTTCAATTTAAAATTAATTGCAGGGGCTAGTGCTTTTCATTTAAAAAACTGGGAACAAACGAATCGCCACATCAGTGCGGTTGCGAAGTACTTACCACCAGAACATCAAGCTAATAAAATGCTAGCGATAAGCCAATTAGAGTTAGGCTTAGTCAATGATATTAGTGAAACTTTAAATAACTTCTCAACGGAAAACGAGTCTGATTCACAATTTATTGCGTCATTAAGTTATAAGTTACTTGAATTAGGTGCTGTTAATGAAGCGAAGGCTTTAGTTGAAAAAAATGACGCTATTGATGCGAATGCTGAGAAAAGTGCTCGCCAAGGTATATTAAAGTTAATGATGAATGATCCCTCAGGCATGCAAAATTTAGAGGACGCGGTAAAGCTAGACCCTAAACTTATTCAAGCGGAGTTAGCGCTTGCTTTTGCAGCAGTGAAGTCTGGCGATCTTGATAAAGCAAAAGCTATTGCTAACAAGTGGGAGAAAGAGCATTCAGATAAAGCAGGTGCATATAACCTAAGAGCAATAATTTACCTTGAACAGAAAAACTTTATTAAAGCGGAAGAAGCGCTTAATAAAAGCTTAAGTAAAGAAAAAGATAATGTTTTTGCTTTAATCGAATTGGTAAGATCGGCTCGACTGCAAGAAAAGCTTGAGTTAGCCAAAGAACGTGCGAATGACTTAATTGTTGCTTATCCGAGTAATGACAAAGCACAAAGAATATATTTTGATCTACATCGAAATGAAAGCGCGATGGAAACTATTTTGTCCTCTTATAAACGAGATAATGGGAATATCAAAAAAGCAATTCTGGCGACAGAAGCGTTAATCAGTTTAGAAAAGTTTGATGAAGCACATGATATTTTAAAAGCTATAGAATCGACATCAAAGCTACCTAAACGTTACTGGCAGTTGTTATTGTTTATCAATAAACAACAACGAAATGAAGATAATATTCGGGTAACTATAGAAAATTGGAAAGATACAAGCCCTTATCACCTTGAGCCGTTTGTGTTGTTGGTAGACTTTTATACTAATAAACGTGATTACAGTCGCGCATTAGGAGTGGTTAATAGTGCTTTTGACCATCACCCAGAAAACCTAACCTTACAGTTAATTAAAATGCAATTATTGCTCAATACGAAAGAGCTATATCAAGCGAAAGCGCTTTACCAGATATTGACAAAGCGAGACATTAATAAGTCTTTGAAAATGGGTTTAGAAGGGCGGCTCTTATTACTAGAAGGAAAGCACGAACAAGCTATTCACAAGTTAAATGAGTTTTACCAAGCTTATCCTAGTACTCAAAATGCTATATACCTTGTTTCTGCTTATCAAGGGAACTCCGATGAAAGTAATGCAATAAAGCTACTTGAGGCCTTTTTGACAAGCAATGAAAAAGACGATCGTGCTAGGGTGGTGCTTGCGAGTTTATATTTGAAAAGTGATAAAGATAAAGCCATAGAAAGTTATGAGAAAGTTTCAGTAACACAATCCAAAAGTATAATAGTGAATAATAATTTGGCTTGGCTTTATATGGAAAAAGATGATTTAGATAGTGCATTAAAATTTGCTGAAAAAGCCTATGATATAGCCCCAGATGTTGCCAATGTAGTTGATACTTATAGCCAGATATTACTGAAAAAAGGTGACAAACGTAACGCTCTTAAAAAAGCAGCCAAAGCATTTGAGCTATCTGATGGGAAAGATATTGATATACATTTAAATTATATTGATACTTTGTTGGCTAACAGTCGAAAGAATGAAGCTAAAACACTACTAAATACAGTTGAGGCTAAATCAGCAGAACAACAAGAAAGAGTAATGGAATTATCTAAATTATTTTAAATATGATGATTTCTCAATGAGCTAGTTTGATAGTGTCAAAGTGTTATTCTACATGACGTTATTCTATATATGCTTTTATTGGAATTAAGAAAAACATTTTTAGCAAGGAACTGAGATGAATAAAATAATAATAATAGCTTCGGCCGTTGCAGTAGCCATTAGTATAGGTGGCTGTAGTGAACAAAAGTCAGTAGAGCAGTTGATGGCCAGTGCAACTGAATATAGCGCAAAGCGCGATTTTGGCAGTGCAGTTATTGAGTTGAAAAATGCAGTTCGTTTATCGCCAAAAAATGCAGAAGCACGTTTAGCATTAGGGCAAGCATACTTAGCGTTGGGTAATTATATTTTTGCCGAGAAAGAATTAGAAAAATCAATACAACTTGGTATTGAACAATCAAGTACAGCGCCTTTATTGGCACAAGTAAAGGTTAAGTTGGCAAAATATGATGAGCTAGAGCAACTTGTAGATAAAAGCACTGACCTTAATGATAATGATTATATCAAAGTATTAACTTATGCCGGTATTGGTGCTTTAGCGAATAACGAAAGAGAAAAAGCTCAAGACTACATTGGCCAAGCTATTTCGATTAGTGAAATAGCTGTTTATAGCCAAATTGGCAAGGCATATTTGGCGCAATCAGAAAAAGAGTATGCGGAAAGTTTAGTAAAAATAGATACTCTTATAGGCGAGCATCCAAAATTTTCGGAAGCAATGCTGCTAAAAGCGCATTTATTATTCTCGTTAAAAGAGTTTGAACAAGCTGCAGTTGCTTTCTCAAATTATGCGACCGACCATCCTTTTGATTACAGTGTCAGATTTTTTGAGATAAGTAGTTTAATAAAAGCAAAGATGTTTGATCAAGCTGAAGTGATAACAGACAAGTTATTGGAAAAATTCGATTCTGCTCCTTTAGCCTTGCATTATAAGGCTCAATTACAATATCAGCAGAAAAATTTCAAAGAAGCAAAGTTTAATGCAGAACAATCAATTCAAGCTGGCTCAACATTAATTCTGACTAAAGTTCTTGCAGGAGCGAGTGCTTTTCAATTAAAGGATTATGAGCAAGCCTATAACTACTTAAAGCCTATAGAATCATCATTATCCAATAGTCATTCTTTGCAAAAAATTATTGCGATTGTGAAAATGCAGCTTGGTTACGGGTTAGAAGCCGCTCAAGATATTATGTCTTTTGAAGGGCTAACAAGTGAAGATTCATCCTTTTTACAAACATCGACTGCGAGTTTAATTGAGCTAGGTGACTTTGAAAGCGCGGAGAAATTGATCGAGAAAGCTGAATCGATAGATCCTACCAATGCTAAAGTGGCAGCTCAAAAAGGTTTGATTTTATTTTCCCAAAACGATGAGAGAGCCATTGACTCTCTAGAGCGAGCAATTGAGCTGGACTCTACATTTATTGAGATTGAGCTTGCATTAGGTTTGCAATATTTAAAAGCAGATGATGTTAACAAAGCGAAGGAAATAGCAACAAAACTTTTAAAACTTCATAGTGAAAATGTATCAGGTTATATTCTTCAAGGCGTTATTCTTGTAAAAGAAGGAAATAAAGGGGAGGCTATAAATATATTCAATAAAGCATTATCAATTTCACCTGATAATATTGCTAGCCTTTATAATTTAGCTTTAATTTTAATGGATTCCCCAGATAAAAATAACTCGATGGGTTATTTTGAGCAGGTAATCAAATTAGTGCCAACTCACAAGGGAGCGCTTTCAAATTATATCACTCTTGCGGCTCGAACTGATCAATTAGAACGATCTCGAAATTTTTTACAAGAGCTTAATGAAAATAAAAATTTAACTTTATCCATAGCGCTAGCACAAAATTTACGAATAAATAATCAAATAAAAGATTCAATTGAATTATTAGAAAACTTATCAAGGAAAATAGCAAAAAATACTAGCTATTGGTCGTTGTTAGGAGATCTTAATTTACAGATGAAACTGATAGGTAAAGCCAATGACGCATTTAAGGAAGGTTTGAAGTTAGAGCCCAAGAATTATTTACTTAATTTAAGAAGTATTGGCATTCTAGAGATATTAGAAAAATATCCAGCAGCGTTAGCACAGACAAAATCTGCTTATGATTATTATCCTAACGATTCAAGGTTAGAAATATTATTAGCGCATTTTGAACTAAGGAATAATAATATTGACGCAGCGAAGACTATGCTCAAGATTATGAAACAAAAGGGAATTGATCACCACCTAGTTGATTCGGTTTTTGGTAACATTTCACTCTTAGAGAGAAGTTTTGAACGAGCCATTGAATTCTTTTCTTCTGCTCTTGAACATAAGAAAACAGATGAAAATATTATTCAATTGGCACGTGCTCTTAAGTTTAATGGGCAACAGCAAGAGGCTGAAAAACTTTTAGAAGACTTCGTTGATAGCAATACAGGTAAGGTTGAAGTTCGTTTCTTATTAGCAGAGTTATATAGTGTAGAAAATAAAGAGAAAAAGATAAAACAGTACCAGTCAATAGTTAGTACAAATCCTGAAAATTTTATAGCATTTAATAATTTAGCTTGGAATCAGTATAAACATGGCCAGTTTGAAGCGGCAATTGGTAATGCTGAACAAGCATATCTGTTAGCTCCTTTAAATATGTCTATATTAGAAACATATGGCGTGATCTTAGTTGAGGTGAGGAAATATAATGATGCAGTTAAAATTTTAGAGGAAGCAATTTCAAAAGGCTCTAAAGATAGTTTAGTTGAGGAAGCGTTGACTCAAGCGAGGACATCATTAAAGAATTAAAACTCTTTCTGTCTTATACTATTGAATCCTTTGCTAGGTACACTAGTTATCAATTTAAAAGTGTTATGAAGTGATTAATTAATGTAAGTCATCTATTTGTTTCAAGTGCATATTAGATGAAATTATATAGGGTATGAAGTGTCGGTTTTATTTACAACTTTATTTTTTATTGTTTTGGTGTTTTTGTAAGTGATTGTTATATGGGTGTTTTATTGTTTTGGCATGAACTGTGCTTATATCTAGCTAAGTTGAACGAATTATTAATACTAAGGAATAATTATGAATAAATTTATAACAACATTAAGTGCAGCTGCTTTTGCATTAGCTAGCTTAAGTGCTACAGCGGACACAATTAGTGTTGGTGGTGTAACTTGGGATTCAGTAGATAATGATGGTGGGTTGACTGCAAGTTTTAACTTTCAACAATGGTTTAGTACTTCACTACCAGGTTTTGGTTCAGAAGGACAATTCACGTTAGCGGACGATCTTGCTGTACCTGTTGGTGCTGGAGCATTAGCTGGTCTTGGTGAGTTCTATAATTTTTCAAATGGACGTGGACCAACAGCAGTTTTCGATCCTAACTTCTGTACATCGTGTGAATTAACTTTTGCCTTTGGTGGATTACTTCCTACACCTCCAAACGGTGGTGAAATTGCTTTTGATACAACTAATTCTTGGTTAAACATCTACTTTGATGAGACACCAGATTTTGCAAACTTTACAAACTTACCTGATACTGCACATAGCGAGTTTGTTGAAGCACAAAATGGCACATTATGGGCTTCATTCGTATTTGACTCATTTGTTTTAGATGGTTCAATACTTGGCGGATTTGTTGAAGCTGAATTAAGTGTTGTTGGTGGTTTAGCAGATGTTGTTGAAGCATTGAATTTCCATGATGATATAGCTGATATTGCATTCACTAGTAGTGCTATTTTTGGTAATGATGAATTATATAGTGACGAAGGTAACGGTCAAATATCTAATAACATTCCAGAGCCAACTACGTTAGCTATCTTAGGTTTAGGTTTATTAGGTTTAGCTGGCGCTCGTCGCAAGCAATCTTAATAACAAAAACTTAAAGCGTTAAATATTAAAAGGCTTCCAGTGGAAGCCTTTTTAGTTTCTGTATATTGTTATATTGTAAGGTTTAGATAAATATTTTTGTTTAGGAAGGGTTGTATCTACCAACACTTAAAATGTTATTAGGATCTAAAGTAGCTTTGAGCTTATTTGCTGTTTGCCAGAAACTATCATCCTTATTAAGTAACCATTGTTGCTGATCTATGTTTAAGCGATAAGGTACAAAACCTTTTTCGAGCCCTTTCAATACTAATTCTTTCAAGCAATTATGTGCATCCCTCACTGCATCAGGATTTGATAAATCGAAAACAATAGGTATGGTACTATCAATACAGTCATGTTTGAGATTTGTAAAAGTGATAAAAGGCTCTATATTGTGCCTAGGACAAACTTCTCTGACGAAGGTAACAAACTCCCTCATTTTTTCTGCTTTCATCGTTACTAATGGTGCATACCATAACAAACCACAACCGTCAGCAGCAGGGGACAGGCTTTCATGTGAGTATTTACTCGCATTTGGGTGTCGCCAATAGGCAAGCTTTAGCGCTACCTTATTGGGTTTACCTAGCATAATCTCTTTTCCTTTATTAAAAGAGCTTAATTGCTGTTTTAGTATGTCCAAAGCCGAACTTTTTTTAATAAACCAATCAGGCAACCAATTAATGACTCTGTTTGCAGATGTTATAAGAAGGCTATCAGAAAAGATTCGTTTGCTTGGAATTGTTTTAAAAATGGCATTAATTTCTTTTTTTACCGCTTTTACAACGCGGGTACTACCATAAATACTGCCGACAATTGTCCAGCTGGGCGTTTGTAATTGTTTTGCGATATCATCGACATCACTACTACTCATTACAGTATGATTGTTTACAGTGCCAATATCATTAGATGGATTTTCAGCAAACATTGATAATATGCGGCGTTTATCCATCAGGTTAATTGAACCGACAGTGCCTTCATAGTTTTGTAGAACTTTTCTTATTAAAGGTACAGCAAATTCTAATTGGGAATCGGACTGCATCTGAACAAAAAAAGACGTAAATGCTGCTTTCTTTTTAGCTAAGCGAATAGTCATTTTGGTGACAATACCTAAGCTAGATTGTGTAAAAAGGCCTTCCATATAGGGGCCTAAGCCCCATTTAAATGTTCTATCTACACTTTTATTTTCGCTTTGGTCTAATTGGTATACTGCTGATTGATAAGCAGTGCCATCAGCCCAATATCCGTGGATAGCTGATACAGCAGCAAAATGTTCAGTGTAAGGGGTAATACCGTATCCGCGTTCAAGTGCATTAGCTAAAATAGAACAGTCGGGCCCTGCGCCAGTGACTGGCACCATATATTCATCACCTAAGCTTATAAGGTAATCACTTAACTGTTGCTGAGTAACGCCAGGCTCAAGCGTTACTAAACCAAGTTCGGCATCGAATTCAGATATTTTATTCAAATGAGAGAGATCTAGTAGTAAGATATTATTTTCTACACTAGTGGGCTGGCTTGTACCATAACCCCAATTATTTCCGGTGCTTATTGGGTAAATTGTGAAGTTTAATTCACTATCACCAGCGCACTGGTTTGCCATACTAAGTATACTGTCGACTTCCGCCTGATCAGATATGATAGCAACCGCGAATAAGCTTCTTTTCTTTTCTGTAAAATGGTTTAGTCCTTCAGTACCTTGAAGGTAACTATCTAGGAGAGTGCTATCACTAATAAGTGTAGAATTTGGTAGTAAAGTACTTTGAATTTTCTCTAAACGTAGATGCATCAGGAATTAAACATTATCATCAAGTGAACTTAGCTGTTTGATTAAATCAGATTCTATTGTTTTGTATAAATATTTAAAGCCAGGAGATAAGTTTTGCATAAACATTTCAGCATTAATATAATAAGGAGCACGCAGTCCATGATACTCTATCGCCTCTCCTAATTGTTGAAAGTGTATGCCAACAAATTTCATACTTCGCGCTAGGCGGGGTTCCATCATAACGTATACATGCCTTACACCCGTATTCATTCCTAATGATGCTGCGGACATATATAATCCGATGGCAATAAAAGGAAAGCATCGAAGTTCGATTTCAGAATAGCTATTCTCGCTGATAACACCGGTTCCAGCACCTTTATATTTATCAGAATTACGGCGTCTAAAATCTGATTTTACCGCTAATCTAGATATTTCAGCTATTTCATCTCTATTAAATCGTTTAGGACTTAATGATTCGTCTGTAATGGAGCTTAAACAAAACTTTTCTATTGGCAGTAACTGTTCAGGACTATTTGTTCTAACTAAGCGAACACAACTAGTATAATGTCCTGAAGGCTTGTGTTTTATAAGGGAAAATATGGATTGGTCGTCAAACTCATCATGCTCTTGTTTATCTTTTTTAGTCTCTTCAAAAGCGAGTTCTTCACAATAAACATTATGTCTGATTTTAAAAACTTCATTCTTTAATTCTGGTGTTGATGCAAGTTGTGGTTCTAGAAATTGAGTAAAGTGCTCAGATATATTGTACGCTTCTTTATTCGCTTTATGAGACACTATTTTTTTAGCTATATCACCAATTATAGGTGTATTAAATAAACTTTTATTCCAACTCATTTATGCCACCTAAGAAGAGCATTATCATGCTTATTAGTACAATTATAGACGATTAAAAACCGGTTATAATAAATTAGTAAAATTATAATAAAATTTCGTATAGATCTGGCTGGCTGAGAAAATCACGAGGACTTGCCGAAGCGCCGTAAGCCCCCGATTGATAAATTACGACGTAATCACCTATATTAGAAATAGGTAGATTGACTTTATCGGCTAAAATATCAAGTGGTGTACACAAAGGGCCAACAATATTAACCAGCTCTGTTTGTTCGGCTTCGATACTAAGTTTATTGGCAATTGCTACAGGGTAATTTTTACGAATGACTTGCCCGAAGTTACCTGAATTAGATAAATGATGATGTAACCCCCCATCACAGACTAAATATGTACTTCCTCGTGAGGTTTTCTTATCGACAACTTTACAAATATAGACACCAGCTTCACCAACAAGGTAGCGACCAAGCTCCATAACAATATCAATATTAACTAATGCTTGGCGATATTTCTTAAGTAAAACAGTTAAGTTAGCGCTTATTTCATCTAGCACTAAACGTTGTTCGCCAGGAAAATAAGGAATGCCAAGCCCGCCACCAATATTAATATAACCAATTGAACAAGAAGTTAATGAAACAAGTCGTTGGGCAAGTGCAAAGGTTTTTTCATGCATATCCATAATTGCTTCTGCTTTTAAATTTTGCGAACCAGCAAAAATATGGAAGCCCCTTAAGTTGACTTTATCGTGAGAAAGCTCGTTTAAAATGCTAGGGAGTAGCTCCTCATCTATACCAAAGGGTTTAGAGCCTCCTGCCATTTTCATGCCTGAAGATTTTAACTCAAAGGCAGGGTTTACACGAATAGCAATGTTTGGCTTTATGCCTAAGTTTTCACCTATATTTATAGCACGGTTGATTTCATTAATTGACTCTGTGTGCAAAGTAATTCCTGCAATAATAGCCGCCTGAATGTCATCTTTATTTTTCCCTGGACCGGCAAAGCTAATTTCATTTGCAGGCATACCAGATTGTAAAGCAAGTAACATTTCTTTTTTTGAAGCTACGTCAAAGCCGCTAACATGATCAACCATAAAGTGCACTAAACTAGGATAAGGGTTAGCTTTTATGGCATAGTGTAGTTTGATTTTTTCTGGTAAAGCTAATTTTAACCGAGTTATATTTTTAGCGATGAGGGATTTGTCGTAAGCATAAAATGGTGTGCTACCAATAAGCTGTTCTACTTGACTAATGGTTTTACCGCCAATTACCAGTTCATCATTAAGCGTGGAAAAATGATTCATTTCAGCATGTTTTGGTGTTTGTCTCGGTAATGATTTTGTCATTTTGCTTTACTTCTCACTCTCACTGTAAAAGTTTTTATACTCTTGGTTTAATCTATTCCTGTCTATTTTACCATTTGCATTATGAGGCAACTCGGACAAGACAATAATTTTTTTGGGTATCATGTAGTTTGCTAACTGTTTTTGGCAGTGTTTGAGCAGGGACTTTTCCACTAAGTTTAAATCATCTTGGCTGTTAGTGCATACTATCGCGAGAATGGCTTGGCCTAATTCTATGTGCGGTACACCAATGATTGCACCTTCTGTGATTTGATCATGTTGATAAAGCACTTCTTCAATTTCCATCGGGCTAATGCGATAACCTGAAGTTTTCAACATTTCGTCGGTTCGAGCTACAAAATATAAAAAACCGTCTTTATCTCGTTTGACAGAGTCACCTGAAAATACCGCTAATTCTGTTGGAATGATACCTTTGAGTTGTCCTGGAGCAGGTTTAAATCGTTCAGCTGTTTTATCTGCAGCGTTCCAATAGCCCAAACTCACGAGTGGTCCTTTATGGACTAATTCACCGGCCTCATCAACATCGCATTCACTGCCATCTTTACGAATTACCAATACCTCTGCATTGGGGATAGCTTTACCCATGGAGCCAATTCGATTGTCTATTTCATTAGGAGGCAAGTAGGTTGAGCGGAAGGCTTCAGTCAAGCCATACATTAAATAAGGAGCCGCGTTAGGCATTAAAATACGTAATTGCCCTAAATTGGTATTTGATAATGCACCACCAGAGTTGGTGAAATATCGGATAGATTTACCAGCACCTTCTAACCAATTAAGTTTGCAAAGTTGTGACCATAGTGGTGGAACAGCAGCTATTCCGGTGATTTTATATTTAATTATCGCTTTAATGACATCATTGGGTAGTAGGTAATCTAAAAGAACACATTCAGCTCCTACCAAAAAACTCGTTGTTAATTGGCTAAAGCCGTAGTCAAAACTTAACGGTAATACGGCTAATATTTTATCTGTAGCAGAGTTTTCCAAATATTGAGCAACAGATTTTGCTCCTAAAACAATATTACTATGGGAAAGCACAACACCCTTTGGTTTTCCTGTGCTTCCTGAGGTATATAAGATAGCAGCGATATCATTACCCGTTAATGGCTTTGTTTCGAGTTCACAAGGAGAAAGTTTGACAAAGTTTGGCCATGAAATAATCGACACTTGCATGATAGTGTCAACTTCATTTGAATCTGAGTCAGTTAGTATCACCGTAGTCAATTTTGTAAAACTTGATAGTAAAGATTGTAATGCTTTAAAGCGCGCTTTGTTGGTGATAATAATTTCTACATCACAGTCGTTAGCAATATGCAGTACTTGCTGAGCTTTTAACACTGGATTGATGGGAACAAAGACAGCGCCTACATTACTACAAGCAAACATGCTCACTACATTTTCAATCGTTTTAGGTAAATAAATACCGATACGCTGGTGACGCTTAACGGCTAATGCACTATAACTGTCTGCAATACTATTGATGTATTCTTGAAGCTCTTGATAACTAAGCTGTTGGTCTCTTAATGTAAGCGCGATATTAAACGGTGATTTTTCTGCACTCTGGCTGATTAAATCATGAATGAAGGTGGTCATTTATCATCCTGAAAATTCATTTGTAAATAAATAATAAATAGTTATTGTTACAAATCTAAAAATAGAAAACACATATGACCATTATTGCAGTGAAACCAGTTATCAAGCAAGTCGATAACGCTAACTTTATGATATTTTATAATTTCATTTTAATTGGAATGATTTCTTTGGCTGTTTGATAGCCTGTTTCAAATAGGGCGTTTTTCTGCTCTTGTGACATTTTAAAATCAACGACTGAGCAATGCCCAGTATTAATAACGATCGTATTATGCCAAAAAGCTTCGTTGATGTATTCGCGAGAAATGGTGGTCATAAACGTTCTGATGAGCAAAGTGATGTAATTGAAAATAGGGAAATAACTATTGGTATTTAATTCATCGTATTCGTGCTCACCTCGTAGTCTAAAGCATAAAACGGGAGTGCCATCATTAGCCCAGTTTCTATGCAAAGCATCTTCAGACAGTATACTGCCATCGACCATTAAATGTCTGCCAAAAGGCTTAAAGCTAAAAACAAGTGGAATTGACATAGAAAAACGCACGGCTCTAGATACCTTCATATCAGGCGTGTTTTCTTGATTGAAGATAACAGGTTTACCACTTCTTACATCGGTAGCTACTACATGCAACTGTTTGTCTAATTGTGAAAATGTTTTGCCTTGTAAGTTGGTATCAACCCATTTTTCAAAAAGATCGCCTGAACTTAAGCCACCATTTCGAATTAATTTAAACAATGAAAAACCGCGAAATTGATTGTAATCCGTTTCTAGGGCTATTTTTTTAATTGCTTCAATAGATAGACCTGCTGCGTAAAAGCTAGATATTATGCTGCCACCTGAAACGCCAACGATGTGAGTAAAGTTAATATTTAAATCAAGTAGTGCATTAAGAACGCCAAGATGTGCAGGGAGTCGTGTGCCACCACCGGCTAGTATAGGAACAATTTTTTCGGTCATGTAGACTCCCCAATCACTTAATTACTTAATTATGGCCGAAATTAGAAAAATTGCGTAAAGTAGGGTTAATTAAATCTTTTCAATGGAAAGTTACTATGTTCAACAAGTTACCAATCATATTTTTTGTAGCTCAGCTTTTTTCAACAAATGCCATAGCTGAATTTGTCGATGTGGTCGCAAAAATTAAACCCTCAGTCGTAGGCATTGGCATACATACGCCAACGAGTAGGCCGCAAAATATTTTACGTGGTACCGGCTTCGTTATTGGTGACGGCCATTATGTGGTCACTAATGCTCATGTGTTACCCACTGAGCTAGATGATAGTTTATTGCAAAAAATGGCCGTGTTTATCGGCTCAGGTAAACAAGCGACAGTAAGACACGCTGACATTGTCGCGACTTCTGAACTTTATGACTTAGCCATTTTGAAAATATCAGGCGCTGCGCTGCCATCAATGACATTAGCAAACGACAATTTTCAAAGTGATGGTAGTTATATCGCTTTTACTGGCTTTCCCATTGGGGCTGTTTTAGGTTTATACCCAGTAACTCATAGAGGCATTATTGCTAGTACTACGCCTACAGTAATACCGGCTCAAAGTGCCGGTCAAATTAACTTGAAAATGCTCAAACGTATGCGCAATCCATATTTGGTTTATCAATTGGATGCTACGGCATACCCTGGTAATAGTGGCAGCGCCATGTATGACATGAAAACAGGCAAGGTGTTAGGCGTTATTAATAAAGTCTTTGTACAAACAACAAAAGAAGCGGTTATCTCTAACCCAAGCGGTATTACTTATGCAATACCGGTTAAATATCTGCACCAACTGTTAAAAGAAAATAATATATCGCTTTAGTCGCTATTAGCGGTAGTTAACTGTTGCATGACAGGTTTTATATATAATGCCGATAGTGGCACCAGTTCAATATTATTACTTGCTAGTGTCGGGATCAGCTGTTTTAAAGCTTGAATAGTTTCGGGATGAGGGTGTGCTATAGCAATAGCTATTTTTTTTGATTTGGCGTAATTGATTAACGCGTTAAATTGGTTACTGATATAGCGATTAGTTAGTTGGTTATCAAGAAAAATGTGCCTGCGCTGAACAGGTACACCAATTAATTTGGCAATACTGGCTGCTTTTGAATTGGGACTTGTTTTACTATCTAAAAAAAGTAACTGATGTTGTTTAAGAAAGTTCATTGTCCAAGTCATAGGATCATTGAGTTGGGTTAAATGGCTACCCATATGGTTATTGATGCCAATTGCAAAGGGCACTTCAGCAAGAGATTTTTTTAAGCTGGCAATAATTTCTGCTCGACTCATGGCGCTTGTAAGTGCGCCCGGTCCTAGTTTTTTACCATTTTCAGCTTCCATGGGAATGTGTAATAAAACCTCTTTATGTTTTTCATTTGCTTGGTCTGCCAGCATTTTACCATAAGGCGTATGAGGCAAAATAGAATAAGTAATAGCGCCAGGCAAAGCCAATGCATTGATGTCGGTATCACGATAACCAATATCGTCAATGACTATAGCAATACGAGCAGGTTTTGCTTGTGTTGAGCCACAAACAAGAAACACGAAAAATGTACAAGCAACAAGAAAAAGTTTCGACACAGCTGAAATCATTTTATTGGTTTTATATAATAGTGGGGATGGTAAAAGCATAGCATTTGGCTATGCCTTTTTGTAGTAACTTTTAAGACTATTAACTAGTTATCGACACCAAAGCTTAGGATTTACCGCTTTACCCTGATGACGAATTTCAAAATAAAGACCGGCTTGGTTTTGCCCACCACTTTGTCCTATTAATGCGATTGGCTCGCCGGTTTCAACACGATCGCCGACAGATTTCAATAGCGTTTGATTATGAGCATACAAACTCATATAGCCATTACCATGATCTATTACGGTTAACAAACCATAGCCTTTTAGCCAGTCAGAAAACAACACCGTACCGTTATGTATGGTTTGTACTTGCCTACCAATAGGGGCGCCTAACAAAACACCTTTCCACTTTAAATAACCTTGTTTGCTACTACCAAAACTACGTAATAACCTGCCCTTTACTGGCCATGAAAGTTTCCTTTTCAGCTTGCTAAGGCCTGTTAAGTCAACTTCAGCACGTATAAGCGCGGTCAGCTTTTGCAAGGCAGCAGTCAAGTTACTTTCTTCGGCTTTTAATTTGTTTAACTGCTGTTTACTCGACAATAGTTTTTTACTTAAAGACGCTAGTGTGTTTTTACGATTAGCCTTATTCTTGCCTAAATCTACACTTTGCTGTTGTTGCGTTTTTTCTAATATTTGTAGCTGTTCAATTTGCTCTTGATGCTTGGTTGTCACTTGCATTAGTTGCGTTATTGTTGCTTGAAATTTATTTATTTCGTTTATACGGGCTTTGTTAAAATACTGATAATAACTAATTGTGCGTTGAATTTTTTCACTTTTTTCTTGGTTTAACAGCAACTTTAAATAATCATGCTGGCCTGTGGTATAAGCAGCACGAAGTTGTTTTGCCAGTAACCTTTCTTGTGTTAGTTTTTTAGAGGTTAACAGCTGCTTTTCTTGCGCTAACGTAGATATTTTATGGCGAGTTGTTGTTAATTGTAGCTTTGTGTCATTAATTGCTTTAGCAGCTTTCGCAATGGCTAAATCATCATTTTTAAGTTGTTGTTCTAAGGTAGCACGGGCTTTATTTGTTTGAAATATATTGGATTCTTGCTTAGCAATGGCCTGCTGAACATCGTTGAGCTTAGCAGTATTATTTTGCTTGGCTTTGTCATTTTCACTGTTGTCAAAAGCCATACTGTTGTCGATAAACAGTAAGCTGTTTAGTAAAACTAAACAGCTTAAAAATTTACAGCAATACGGTAAGGCGTTGGACATTAAATCATCATTTATTATTTTTAGTGACGCCAGTTTGCCCCATTAATCTAATTGCATCAATACTGAGCCCGTCATTTCTTCAGGTTGTTCCATTGCCATTAAGTGTAATAAAGTTGGTGAAATATCACTTAAGGTACCTGTGTTAGCGGCTGTTGCGTTACGGCCTACATAAATAAGCGGTACAGGTTCACAGGTATGTGCTGTGTGAGCTTGACCTGAAGTTTCGTCAAGCATTTGTTCAGCATTGCCGTGATCAGCGGTAATTAAACATTCGCCACCCGATTTTTTCAAGGCAGTAACAACACGGCCCATACAAGCATCAACAGCTTCACAGGCTTTTACTGCCGCATCAAAATCTCCAGTGTGACCAACCATATCACCATTGGGGTAATTACAAACAATAAAGTCATGCTCACCCGCTTCAATGGCATGTACTAACTTGTCGGTCAGTAACGCGGAATTCATCTCGGGCTGCAAATCATATGTAGCTACATCAGGTGAAGGCACTAAAACTCGCTGTTCACCGGCAAAAGTATCTTCTTGGCCACCACTAAAGAAAAACGTGACATGCGCATACTTTTCAGTTTCTGAAATACGCAATTGTGTTTTGTTATGTTTGGCAAGCCACTCACCCATAACATTGCTTAGCGCTGCTGGAGCAAACGCACAGCTCGCATCAATATCAGCTGAATATTGCGTTAACATAACAAAGTCACTGATAGCAGGCACCTTTTTACGGGCAAAACCATCAAAGTTACGTTCGGTAAAACAGCGACTAAATTGTCGAGCACGGTCAGCTCTAAAATTCATAAAAATTAAAGCATCACCGTCATTAACTTCGATGGCATCACCTTGTTTATTTAAAATGGCGCTGGCACTAACAAATTCGTCATTTTCATCACGCTGGTAGGCTGAGTCAAGTGCTGATACTGCGTCGTTATATTGGTATTTACTGATGCCTGAAACCATCACATCGTATGCTGATTCAACACGATCCCAACGTTGATCTCTGTCCATAGCAAAATAACGACCAACAATTGAAGCTATCTGACCTTCGCCTTTTGTATCATTGAATAACTGGGTAAACTTTTGCTGTGCTTTTTCTAAAGATGCTTTTGCGCTACGAGGCGGAGTATCACGGCCATCTAAAAAGGCGTGTAAGTAGACTTTAGTTGCTCCTCGCGCTTTAGCTAGTTCCATCATGGCAAAGATATGATCTTCATGGCTATGTACACCGCCGGGAGATAATAAACCAAAAATATGCACCGCTTTGTCTTGTGCAACCGCTTTATCTACCGCTTGGCATAATACGGGATTTTTTGAAAATTCATCGTCTTCAATGGCTTTAGTAATACGAGTAAAGTCTTGATAAACCACACGGCCAGCACCTAAGTTTACATGGCCTACTTCAGAATTACCCATTTGACCTTCAGGTAAGCCTACCGCCATACCAGAAGTTTGTATTAACATATTTGGATAATCGGCTTTTAGCTGGTCTAATATTGGTGTGTTGGCTGCTTGTATGGCATTGGCATCACTTTGCTCGCGATAGCCCCAACCATCTAAGATAATTAAAACTGTCGATTTTTTCTTTGCCTGTGCCATTACTACGCTACCTTTAGTGTTTATCAGAGAAGTGCAGGTATTGTACACATAAGCGCTGGTTTAATTAAGCAAGAAATGATTCATAGCGACTTACCATATTGGCGGATAAATCTTCATGGTAAAAAAGTGCAGAATCTGTATACTGTCACGGTTTTTAAAATTCATCTTTCAATGCTAATCAGTAGAGTTATCATATATGGAACAATTTATTACTTTTGTCAGCAATAATGGCATGTTAAGTGCGATTTGGGTTGCCGTCGTTGTTATGATTATCGTGACAACTATTAAAATTAATTTGTCGCCAGTTAAACAAATTAGTCCACAAGACTTAACTTTTTTGATGAATAGAGAGCAAGGTGTTGCTTTAGATGTTCGTAGTGAAAAAGACTTTAAAACGAGTCATATTCTAGATGCCGTAAGTTTATCAAACGATAAAATAACCAAAAATGGTTTTTCAAGCCTTGAAAAGCATAAAGATAATCCCATCATAGTTGTATGTAGTGCAGGCCTTAGTGCCGCAAAAGTTGCCAATGATTTACACAAAGCAGGCTTCGCTCGCGTTAGTGTATTGAAAGGTGGTATGGGTGCATGGACAGGTGCTGGCTTACCAGTAGCTAAGTAGAACTTAAGTTGTTCACTTGTGGTAATGGTTAATAAGTGATTTGAGAGTTATTGATGGCAAAAGTAGATATTTATACCAAGGCATATTGCCCATTTTGTACACGTGCAATTGCTTTACTTGAACATAAATTAGCCGCTCATCCAGCCTTGCAGGTTGAAGAAATAAGTATAGATGGTGACATGGCATTGCGTGAGCACATGATTGCACGTAGTAACGGTGGCTATACTGTACCGCAAATATTTATTGATGATGTCCACGTTGGTGGTTGTGATCAATTAGTCGGTTTAGAAATGAATGATCAGTTAGATGCTTTATTAACGGCTAACTGATACCAATTTAAATGAAATATATAATATAGGAAAACTCTCATGAGTGATGAAAATCAAAAACCAGCAGGCGAAACTGCACAAGCTGAGCCGCAATTTGCTATTCAACGTGTTTATACAAAAGATGTATCATTTGAAACGCCAAACTCTCCTGCAATCTTTCAAAAAGAATGGAAGCCTGAGATTAAGTTAGACCTAGACACTCGCTCTAACAAATTAGCGGATAATACGTTTGAAGTAGTTTTAGCGGTAACGGTTACTGCAACGGTTGAAGGCCAAACTGCCTTTTTAGCGGAAGTGCAACAAGCAGGTATTTTTACTATTGGCAACTTACCTGAAGCACAATTAGCGCATACCATTGGCGCATTTTGTCCAACAACGTTATTTCCATATGCGCGTGAAACAGTAGCAAGTTTAGTTAACCGTGGTTCATTCCCACAATTTAACTTATCGCCAGTTAACTTCGAAGCTTTATTCGCTTCTTATGTGCAACAACGTGCGGCAGAAGCAAAAGTTAGCGCGCCAGAAAGCACTGAAACTCACTAGTTTTAGATTAGACTCCGGTTTAATTATTCGTTGATAAATAGTGAGAAAGTAATGACGGTTTCAGCAAAAATCACAGTATTAGGTGCCGGCTCATATGGTACGGCACTCGCTATTTGTTTAGCTCGAAACGGTCATAAAACCTTATTATGGGGGCGTGATGCTAATCAGGTAGAAGATATGGTTAGTGCAGGCGAAAACAGCAAGTACCTAGCGGGCTGTCCTTTTCCTGAAAGCTTACAACCCGTAGCCGATCTCGCTACTGCAGTTGGCGCCAGTGATAATGTGTTAGTGGTGGTACCAAGCCATGCTTTTGGCGATATGCTAAAACAAATTAAACCCATGCTTCAGCCCCAAGCCAAATTGGCTTGGGCAACTAAAGGATTAGATCCTGAGTCGGGCGATTTGTTACAAAATGTCGCACAAGATATCTTAGGGGATAAGCTTGCCTTGGCTGTCTTATCAGGCCCTACTTTTGCTAAAGAAATGGCCGCAGGTTTGCCTACCGCCATTTCTTTATCTTCAACAGATAAAGACTTTGCTGATCAACTCTCAGCATTACTGCATTGTGAAAAGTGTTTTCGTGTTTACCCGAATAAAGACTTTATTGGCGTTCAACTTGGCGGAGCCGTTAAAAATGTTATTGCTATTGGCGCAGGTATGGCTGATGGGATTGGTTTCGGTGCAAATGCTCGTACTGCGCTGATAACTCGTGGTCTAGCCGAAATGACTCGCTTAGGCACAGCATTAAATGCTGATCCTGCTACCTTTATGGGCATGGCAGGTTTAGGCGATTTAGTCTTAACCTGTACCGACAACCAATCGCGCAACCGCCGTTTTGGCTTAGCTTTAGGACAGGGGGCAGCTGTTGAACAAGCGATGACTGATATTGGACAAGTCGTTGAAGGTTATCGAAATACTAAAGAAGTTTATATGCTAGCAGAGCGACTGGGCGTTGAAATGCCTATTGTTGAGCAAGTGTATCAAGTGCTATATCAAAACAAGGCAGCAAAACTCGCTGCAGCAGATTTACTCTCGCGTGATCAAAAACAAGAATAGTCCCTTTATTTTTTGCTAATTAATACCATTTATTCGTTAACAGTACTCATAGACTACCGTCAACTGTGTGCTTTCCCTAGTGCAATAAATTACGGCCAATATTATACCGCATCAACAAAACCTAATTGACGCCAAGCATCATAAACAATGACGGCAGCGGCGTTTGATAAATTCATACTACGGCTATCTTTTAGCATGGGTATACGAATTTTATCTCTATCTGGAATTTGTATTCGCACCTCTTCTGGTAAACCGGCAGTTTCAGAGCCAAACAATAAATAATCACCTTCACTAAAAGTAACATCACCATAAAAGTTATTAGTTTTGGTGGTAATGGCTAAAATGCGCTTTGGTTGTTCTTGCTTAACAAAAGCGTTGAAGTTCTTATGGCGCTTAATTGCCGCAAATTCATGGTAGTCTAGCCCGGCGCGGCGTAACTTTTTATCTTCTAAATCAAAACCTAATGGCTCTATTAAATGCAAACGGAAACCTGAATTTGCACATAAACGAATAATATTTCCAGTGTTTGGTGGGATCTGAGGTTGGAACAGCACAACATCTAACATAATGATATCAACATGAGTATAGAGAATAGATTTTTGGCATTATAACAGTCACTCCCACTATACGCTCCACTTTTGCACTTTTTGTATCGGCAGTGCATAGCGTCAGTGATGATCTTTAAACTGAAATTTTTCGCACGCTTGCACCGTGCGCAGATAATTTTTAAACTTTAGTGCTGCTCAAACCAAGCAATCGCTTCGGATAAGGCAGGTTGTCGATAAATATCGCTTTCAAAAAACAATTCATGCTTAGCATTGTTAACAACGAAAGGCTTACCACCTGGACATGATTTTGGTTGAAGTTGGTGTAATTGCTGGCAAAAATCATCTTGTGATTGATTCTTTACAATGGTGTCAGCGCCAGACTGCATCACTATGGTAGGTGTGGTGATTTTATCAATGTTGGCAAAAATGGTTTCTAACGCTTTAATTGATTCCGTTAGCCATTTCACCGTTATGCCACCCAGTTGAATGTCTGGGTTATCTTGGTACGTTTGTTCTAATTGTTGATAACGCAATGCTGAGTGAACCAAACTATTTTTGGAAAACTCACCTGGCGCATAATCGCTCTGACCTAAAAAGTACCAAGGTGTATCGCCAAACCATTGATTAAGTTTGGTTGTGGTACTAATTAGCATTTGCGCAATGAAATCAGGCATACCGCCACCATTAAACCCTAGCATGGGTGATGAGAGTACGGCGGCTTGAATACTATCGGGGTGAACTTGTAAATACCTGGCTGCAATAGCACCACCCATGGAATGGGCCAGTAAGTATGGCTTAGCCGCTTTATCAACTTGATTACAATGAGGAGTAACAATGTTATCAATAAAATGTGCTAGATCATCGACATAGTATTGGAAATTATCAACATGGCCTTTATGAGGGTTTTCCAGAGAACGTGCTGACAAGCCTTGCCCGCGATGATCAATAAGGAAAACATTATAACCAAGGCTGAATAAATCAAAACTTAGCTCTTTGTATTTTAAATACGCCTCTGTACGGCCAGAAGATATAACTAAACACTTACTTTGTTGACCTTCATTTTCTTGCTTGTGAAGAAAAGCAGCATAATTAATACGGGTATTCTCAACGCCATTAAAGTGGGCGAATTCTCCGCGTTGCCAGAAATCAGCAATTTCACCTAGGTAACGGGTATCAAGTTGTGCTTCTGTGGTAAATCTAGTGCCGTTTGCTTGTGTCATAAGTCCAACCATAGCTAAAATGAAAAAAGTGTATTTCAACATTATTATTACTCTGCAGAAGCCGCTTCTAATGCCGCTAAGCGTGTTTCTAGGGCCGCTATTTTTTCGCGCGTTTTAATTAGCACTTGTGTTTGCACGTCAAATTCTTCACGAGACACTACATCGAGTTGTGATAATTTACGTTGTAGTACCGTTTTCGTTTTATCTTCAAAGTCGCTTGCCATGGTTTTTAAGCCGGGTGGTATAGCATCAGTAACTTGCTTGGCAATCTCTTCGATTTTTTTCGCATTGAGCATGATTTTTCCTTGAAAATTAGCATTGAAAACATTGTAACTGTTTTGCTGTTGAGTAAAAACAGGTAAAATCAGCGACCTTAAAGATATTTCTAGAAAACTACGCCGAGTCACTATGAAACTTAACCCCGGACAAAACGAAGCTGTAAAGTATGTGAGTGGTCCTTGCCTTGTTTTGGCAGGTGCTGGCTCAGGTAAGACTGGGGTAATTTGTCAGAAAATTGCTTATTTAATTCAAAAATGTGATTACAAAGCCAGAAATATTGCAGCGGTAACCTTTACCAATAAAGCGGCACGCGAGATGAAAGAGCGTATTGTTAAAATGCTGGGTAAAGATTTAACCCGAGGTTTAACCGTCTCAACCTTCCATTCGCTCGGTTTAGATATTATTCGAAGGGAAATTAAAACCCTAGGATATAAGCCAGGTTTTACGCTTTTTGACGATCAAGACTCAATGGCTTTATTGAAAGAGCTGACTATTGAAGAGCTAGATGGCGATAAAGATTTACTCAGCAAATTGCAAAGTATGATTTCCAATTGGAAAAACGATTTATTATTGCCTGATGCGGCAATAAAAATAGCGAGTGATGCCGATTCAGTAGAAAATGCAGAGTTTTATCAGCGTTATCATAAGCATATGAAAGCTTATAATGCTTTGGATTTTGATGATTTGATCCTCATTCCAACGCTGTTATTGAAAAACTACGCAGAAGTTCGTGAACGCTGGCGCAATAAAATTCGTTATTTACTGGTAGATGAATATCAAGACACCAATGCTAGCCAATATGAATTAGTGAAACTGATTGCGGGAGAACGCGCAAGGCTAACGGTAGTAGGTGATGATGACCAATCTATTTATTCGTGGCGGGGAGCCAAGCCGGAAAACTTAGTCTTGTTAGGCAAAGATTTTCCGCAATTGAAATTGATTAAATTAGAACAAAATTATCGTTCAAGTGGCCGCATTCTAAAATGCGCTAATATTTTAATCGCTAACAATCCACACGTTTACGATAAAGCTTTATTTAGTGAACTCGCTTATGGCCCCGAGTTGCGCGTAGTACAAACTAAAAATGAAGAAGATGAAGTGTCTCGCATTATTGGCGAGCTAATCGGTCATCGCTTTATGAATCGAAGTCATTATAAAGACTATGCCATTTTATACCGAGGCAACCATCAGTCGCGTTTGTTAGAAAAGGCGCTAATGACCAATCGCATTCCCTACAAAATTAGTGGTGGTACCTCGTTTTTCTCGCGAGCAGAAATAAAAGACGTCATGGCTTATTTAAGAGTTTTGGTAAATCCCGATGACGATAATGCCTTTTTACGTATTGTAAATGTACCGAAACGCGAGTTAGGGCCAGCAACGCTAGAAAAGCTTGGTACTTATGCCAATATGCGACAAATAAGTATGTTTGCCGCTAGCTTTGAATTGGGATTAGAGCAAACGTTAACAGGGCGAGCGTTGATGAAAATGCAAGCATTTACCCAATGGCTTGTTGGTGTTGCTGACCAAACCGAGCGGGGCGATACTGCGGCGGTGTTACGTTCAATGATTCGTGAAATAAATTATGAAGATTTTCTTTACGATACTTCACCTAGTGCAAAAGCCGCAGAAATGCGCATGAAAAATGTGACTGAATTATTTAGCTGGGTCACACAAATGCTTGAAGGCTCAGATGATGAAGAGCCGATGACGTTACCGCAAATTGTTACCCGTTTAACCTTACGTGACATGATGGAACGTAACGAAGACGAAGACAACAGTGATCAAGTGCAGTTAATGACTTTGCATGCTTCTAAAGGTTTAGAGTTTCCTTATGTATTTCTAATCGGCATGGAAGAAGGCTTGCTCCCGCATCAAACTAGTGTCGATGAAGGCACAGTTGAAGAAGAGCGTCGCTTAGCCTATGTTGGTATTACTCGAGCGCAACGTGAGTTAATATTCACTTACGCCAGAGAACGCCGTCAGTTTGGAGAAGTGTCGCGTACAGAAGCCAGTCGATTTCTACATGAACTGCCTCAAGATGATTTAAATTGGGAATTAGGTCAAGTAAAAAAGACTGAGGCACATAAAGAGCAGGCAGCCAAACAAGGTGTCGCAAATTTACGATCCTTGTTTAATAAAGATAAAAAATAAAGAGTAGTCACAGATAATCAGACGTTACTCATGTTTCTCAATGGGTAGCGACTGATTACTGCCCCAGTCAGCCCATGAACCGTCGTACAGACTAGTTTTTGTCATTCCTGCAATATGAGCTGCTAGCATGATAATGCACGCAGTAATGCCGGAGCCACAGGTGAAAATGGCTTGAGTATTTTTTTGTATACCTAGCTTAGAAAAGATTTCTGTTAATTGTTGTTGGCTTTTAAAGCAATGAATATCTAATATCTCAGCAAAGGGTAAGCTTAACGCCTTAGGAATATGACCGCTGCGCACACCGGCCCTTGGCTCAGGTGCTTGGCCGGAAAATCGCATCGCTGATCGGGCATCTACTATTGAGCTTGTGTGTTGAGGTAGGCTTTGAAGCACATAGTGAGCATCACAGACTAATGCTTGTTGATAGAAGCCGTTAATATTGCCTAGTTTGATACTTTTGTTTGAAAGAGCGGATACTGTTGGTCTTTTCTCTTCAAGCCATTGTGGTAAGCCGCCATTAAGTACTACGGCATTTTTAAAGCCCATGGCTTGGAATATCCACCATGCGCGCGGCGATGAATAGATGCCTTGATTGTCATAAATCACTACTAGGCTATCGGTGTTTATACCCAGTTTTCGAGCTTCTCGAGTAAAATGCTCTGGTGATGGAAAAGCGTTATTTTGTGCAGAGGCTAGATCACAAAAGACTTCTTCTAAATCAAACCGCCGACTGTGGGGAATAAATTTAGCTTCAGTATAAACAATAGGCTTTTTACCGACAATTTTGCTCATGCTCGCATCTAAGAGGATAAGTTTTTTATTATCTAAATTACGCTCAAGCCAAGCAGTTGTTACTATCGGGTTGTTCAGCACAATAACTCCTGGTATTAAATCAATGTTCAACTAACTTAGTTGGGAATATTGTTACCTAATTTAGCGGTTACATCAGCCACAACTTGTGTTTTAAATTCATTGCTATTAGCTAGGTTAAATTGTTGTTTATATTTAAGCAAATCGACTACTTCTATATTAGCTTTGATGCCTTTAAATAACTTAGGTAGTTTTTCACCCGGTGCCTGAATGTGATGTAAACCACCACTATAAACAAATAAAATTTGGCCGTGATTTAATTTTCGTAATATATCGACAACACCACCGCGCACACTCATTGGCTTGCCATGTTTATCTAAACCATTGCGACGTTTCATTCTACCTTCGGGCAAAATAGCGGTTATTTTTGAGTGATCTACTAAAGACAAGAAATGCTGCCATGTTTCATCATTCTTTCGGCTGATGGGAATAATACCAGGTATTAAAGCATGCATTATTTTCCCAACAATAGGACGTGTGAAAGTAATGTCAGCGCCTGGAGCAATGAGTCTTCCAGCTAAAAACCATAAGCCTTTTATTGAAGACAGCTGAATAAATACGGGCTCAAATAAACTGGTGTGATTGAGGAAAACAATCAGCTTTATTTGTTGCCAATCTAGTTTTCTATCAGCAAAGTAAGTTGCTTTGGCGGGGTAGAAGAGTGTCGATAGTAGCTTCAACAAGACTAATAAGATAAAGCGAACCAGTTGCAGCAAGAAATTTAGCATTACTTGAGCAATACCGCCAAAGCTATTAATACAGCGGAGACAATGATACTTATCAATAATTTTTTATTATGTTTTTTTTGTTGCTCAAGTAATTGCTGAATTAACAGGGCTTGTTGTTGTTGGCTTTCTTTACCAACCTTTAAATAATCGTAAACAAGATCTGGAATTTCGGGTAGCTTTTCATTCCAAAAAGGCAGATTCTCCTTAATCTTAGTAAATACCGCTTTAACGCCCATTTGTTCTTTCACCCAATTTTCTAAAAAGGGCTTGGCGGTTTGCCATAAATCCAATTGTGGATAGAGCTGACGGCCTAAACCTTCAATGTAAAGTAAGGTTTTTTGTAGTAAAACTAATTGCGGCTGCACTTCCATATTAAAGCGACGGGCGGTATTGAATAAGTTAACTAATACTTGTCCAAACGAAATTTCGGATAGAGGCTTATTGAAAATGGGCTCACATACAGTGCGAATCGCAAACTCAAATTCATCAACGCTAGTAGTGGCTGGCACCCAACCAGAATCAACATGAAGCTGAGCAACTTTGCGATAATCACGGTTGAAAAAAGCAACAAAATTTTCGGCTAAATAGCGTTTATCTTCACGATTTAAGGTACCAACAATACCACAGTCTATGGCGATCCAAGTAGGATCTGCAGGGTTAGTAGCATCGACAAAAACATTACCTGGGTGCATATCAGCATGAAAAAAACTATCGCGAAATACTTGAGTGAAAAACACTTCAACGCCGCGTTCAGCAAGTAATTTCATGTCAACACCAAGACCATTTAACGTCTCTATTTCAGCAACACCAACCCCATAAATACGTTCCATCACCAGTACATTTTTATGACTATATTCGCTATGAATCTCAGGTACGTATAGTACTTTGTCATAGTCGCTACCTTGTTCAAAATTACGCTTTAATTGAATAGCGTTGGCAGCTTCTCGATTGAGATCTAATTCATCTAGAATGGTCTTTTTATATTCTGCTACTACTTCAACAGGTCGTAAACGTTTGCCATATGGCTGCAAAGCGAGACATCACTTTGATATCGGCTAATATTATTTTACCAATATTGGGTCTTAGTACTTTAATAACGACATTTTCTTCATCGCCATTCTCAATAAGCGTGGCCGTATGTACTTGTGCAATGGAAGCGGAGGCAAGTGGTGTGCTATCGAAATGACTAAAATGTTGCTCAAAAAGTGTTATGCCCATGGCATCTATGATTATTTGCTTTGCATGCTCACCGTCAAAAGGCGTGACTTGATCTTGCAATAAGGCCAATTCGTCTGCGAAATCAGAAGGTAGCAGGTCGCGACGCGTAGAAAGCATTTGGCCAAATTTGATAAATACCGGACCTAATTCTTCAATAGCCAAACGGAAGCGTAGCGCAACAGGTTTGTTTTTATGCTTATTTTGAAGCCAGAAAAAAGCATTGCGACCAAACTTGACGTACCAAGGTAGCAATTTTTTTGGCACTATGTCATCTAAGCCGTAGTGTAGAAATGTTCTAACAATGCGATACAAACGAATACTGCTCACTTACTTTTAATCCTTTAATTATGCGGGTGATTGGTTAGGCGAGTAATACGATCTTCTAACGCTTCAACCTGTTTGCTGATATTGGTAACATCTTGATTAAAAACTTTAATTTGACTATTGGTTACCAGTAAACGTTGTTCATGTACTAGGTATTCACTGGCATCAGCTTGGATCTGCTCGCTGGCGAATTGCACTTTTTTAGCAACCTTTCTACCAAGCTGCATTAGCTTGTGGGTTGGTATATCGCCAATATGATTGGCTAATTCACTTTGCCAGTCAATATCTAGATTCTCTACTAAGCTGGCAAATTGTTGTGCTACTTTGATATCGCCAGATAAATCGAGTTCATCTTGCTTAATCAACTCGGTAATTTGCTGCTGTGCTTTTAAAGCTTGTAGGGTTTTCAAACTGGTATGTATGGTGCAATCTGCACGCTCTGTTAACCCAGACACTAAGATATTGTCTTGATTTACCGTAAGGCTTATTGGAAAGTTAAATTCAGCCAAGTTAATCGCCAGCGTCTTTTGTTCTAACTTTTTTAAGTCAAGTTGATTAGTACTTAAAGAAAGTGCTTTGTTTAACAATAACTCTAGCGATGAGGTGAATACTTGCTGCAACATCAAAGTAATCCTGATTAATTAATATAGGTAGTTGTTTAATCAAATATTATTAATTAAAACTTATAGCCTTTATGTAGCGCAACCACGCCACCGGTTAAGTTCTTATAACTGGTTTGCTCAAAACCAGCGTTATCTAGCATAGTCTTTAATGTTTCTTGATCTGGGTGCATACGAATTGATTCTGCTAAGTATTGATAGCTGTCGCCATCTTTAGCCACAATTTCACCCACTTTCGGTAAAATATTAAATGAATAGAAATCATAAGCTTTATTTAGTAATTCATGTTCAGGCTTAGAAAACTCTAATACCAATAAACGACCACCAGGTTTGAGCACACGGTAGATAGAGCGCAAAGCCATATCTTTGTCTGTCACGTTTCGTAAGCCAAAAGCGATGGTAACTATGTCGAAAGTATTATCTTCAAAGGGTAAGTATTGCGCATTGGCTTGCACATATTTAATGTTTTGAACCAAGCCTTTATCGCGTAATTTATCACGACCTACATTGAGCATCGAACTGTTAATATCTGCTAAAACAACTTTACCTTCTTTACCGACTAATTGTGAAAATTTAGCGGTAAGATCACCTGTACCACCCGCTAAATCTAAAACATTATTGCCTGGGCGTACACCACTGGCATCAATGGTAAAACGTTTCCATAAACGATGAATACCAAATGACATCAAGTCATTCATAATGTCATATTGTTTAGCAACCGAATGGAAAACCCCTGCTACCATAGAAACTTTATCTTCTTTTTCAATGGTTTTATAACCAAAGTGAGTAGTGCTTGTTGGGTTAGTGTTGTCTGTGGCCGAAGACTGATCTGATTGTTGAACTGACATCATTTATTCACTGATAACGAAAATTGTCATTAGTTTACTGTATGTCTGAAGGATAGCCAAATGTCAGCCGACTTTTTGTTGATATAAGCTCAAGGAATCTCACAGAGCGAATAACTCAGTACCATAAATATCGCTGCTTTAGTGATTAGGACTCATAAATTGATAATTACACAGAGGTTTTCGCACAAAAAAGAAACAAAACAACACAAATGTAATTAAATTACATTTTTAACTTGTGTTCTTAGAGCTACTACTCTATAATTAGTTTTGTTCCCTTATGTGGACGCTTGTTGTAATAATTGAATATTCTAGCTTTCCTCATAGCTAATCCACCGGTAGCCTTGCTACCGGTTTTTTTTGCCTGAAATTTAATATCTTTTTCGTTTTTTGTGATCAAACAACTTGTTCAAGTTCGCTAATTGCTTCATTTATATGTTCTATTTTGGTGGCTAAAATTGTTTGGGCGTCAAATAACCCTTGATTGTAATAGTGACCAGCGAGTTCTTTCGTTAGAAAGTCTAAGAAAAATTCGGTATCAAATTGACCTGCCTCGCAATCTAATTCGCTTTGTAAATAATGCTGTATTTTGGTTACTAATCTTGATTTTTCGTCAGCGGAAAAACTAATTTCTTTCATACTAAAGTCCATTAAGTGTTTAAAGTTCTTTGCAATGTTGCAAGTTTTCATAGTATCTCGTCGGCGCATGCAATCTCAATATTTTTATCATGAGAGATAACTACTTTTGATTTGAATCTTGTATTTTCGACCTTGTCGCTATGGTGTCGTTGTTTTGGCGCAAGCATGACGTAAAGTAATTTTCTTAGCTGGAGTAGACTTGCTCACAGTTTAGGCTTAGAAAATAATGTTGAAGAAATAATATGAAGCGAGCAATTTGTGCCATCGTACTTACCATCACAACCTCATGCACATTGGCAAATACAATTGATAACATAAGTAATACGGCGAAAACAGTCAGTAGCATTTTAGATAAATACATACATTCTAATGAACCAGGTTGCAGTGTTGTGGTGACTGATGGGGTAAATAGCCATTTTAGTTCAAAGGGCTTAGCAAGTTTAGAATATGGTGCCACGTTATCTGCTCAGACTAAAATGCTGACCGCCTCTACAAGCAAGCAATTCCTTGGCTATGCAGTGCTACAACTAGTTAATCAAGGTAAGCTAAACTTGGATGACAACCTAGGAAAATTGCTACCCGCATTTAAAAACTATAGCCACATTAAGCTCCATCAATTACTAAACCATACTTCAGGCGTTAGATCCCATTGGGCAATTTTTGAATTAATGGGAAAAAGCCTATTTGACCAATATCAACCCAGCTTAGTCACTGAAATATTAACCTCAGCCAAGCTGGATTTTGAACCGAACAACAGATACTTATATTCAAATGGCGGTTATTTTTTACTAACAAAAGTACTGGAAGAAGTAACTCAACAGCCATTTGCACAATATATGAAACAAGCCATTTTCAATCCCCTGGGAATGACGGATACCGAATATTTAGATGATTATAAGCGCGTGATAGTCAATAGAGCCGATGGTTACATGAAGAGTGAAGCGGGTGAGTTTGTTGCTATGCGTACACATTCTGAAATTATTGGACCTGGTCACATAATCACTACAGCACATGACTTTGCAAAATGGGCTAATTACTTGCTCAGTCTGGATTTAGAACAGTTCTTTACTCATTTGAAATGGTACTCTAAATCCAAAGATGGTGGGCAGGTTAACTATTTCGCAGGTTTGTTTAAAGAAAAGTATAACGGTGATTTGGTTTATCAACATGCCGGTTATTATGAAAACTGGCGACAAGGTTTTAGCCTTTATCCAGAGCGTAATCTTGCGATTGTTTCTTTATGCAATAGAGCCGACATTTCTACCAATAAGTTAGGCTTTTCACTAGCCGAGGCATTACTCAATTGGGAAGATGCAAATAACGAAGAAAAAAGTTACTTAAATAAATCAAATGTAGGGATATATTTTAGCAAAAAGTTGAACGAACTCATTAGTATTCGCGCTCACAAAGGCAGTCTATATTATATATCTCCGGCCAACTCATCTTATGCACAACTTATTTACAATGCCAAAAATAAGTCATATAAAGGTTTAACATTTAAGCAGAATAATTCTTTTATCTTTTCAAAAAATGGACTGGTATTCCACAGCCCAATTGTCACCGGAGAGTTTACAAAATTAAATTTTAATATTAATAAGCAAGTAAGCGATAAAATCATCGGTAAGTATAAGCATGAAGGTGGTCTTGGTATTATTGACGTGGTAAAAAGCGATAAGGGTATCAAAGTCACACTGGAACATATTGGTGAGTTAGAGTACTTACCAACGCATGGCGATGTATGGGTAGATTTAGAAAACCTTTCGACAATAGTAATTACAGAGCAAGATAACAAAACGATGCTGAATTTATCGCTTAAGCACATTAAAAGTTTACAATTTTTTCTTGAGTATTAATTAAAACCTACTCTTATATCGTTTATTGCCTATTTTATAAATAGGCTCTTTTCTAATTAAGATCCTTTTACCGTCAAAATGAAGTTACACCGTTAAGGTTTACTTTAAACTGCGTTAAACTAGTCTGAGCAACATTTCTAAAAGGTGTAAGGACGTATATGCTTAAAAACTTATTATTTCAAACCTTGAGAAATTTTTGAACCATTACTTAATCAATAGCGCAGCTCATCTAAGGTTTGGCTAAAATATCAATTATGCAAATGCAACCAACTAACATTATTCAGTTCATTTTTGTCTTTCAGATGATATTTGGTGTTTTCCTAATTTGGAAGAACACTCGATACCGTGGTTTGAGCTATTTATTGATATTTGCTGCATGCTCTATGGTATTTAACTTACTTGAAGAGCTTTCTTTTACACGAGATATTTACCTGATAACACCTGTTTTTCTATTAGGGAAAGGACCCTTAGTCTACTTATTTGTTTATCAATTAATATACCCTGAGAAACAGATTAGCAAAGCTTATGTTATCCATTTAAGCCCAATGTTTGTTGGTGTACTGTTTACACAGTGGCCACAGCTAGTGATTGCAGTAGGCTCAATAAGTCAGTTTATTTATGCATACTTCTCAATTGGTTTGATACTGTTTTATCACAAAGCATCATTGTCAATGCGCTCTGATGCAGATTCTTTGCAGCTTTTTTGGCTCATCAAAGTATTGTTAACTTTTTTGGTAATAGGTGTTCTCGATTTAATTCGCTTGAATCTCCAACCTTATATTGGGTTAAATATAAATTTAGTCGGGCAGCTTTTTGAAAATACCGCGGTGTTGTTGTTATTTAGTTATCTGATTTATAAAGCCGTGCAGCACCCTTTGCTTTTTAGTGGAGTAAGTGAATATGAACGTATAGCACTACATACTAACCAGCCTATTGAGCAAGCAAATGACGAGCTAACCATGTCTATATTTCAAAGTATTGACCAATTGATTAGAGCTAAGTCACTCCACCATAAACCAAGATTATCCTTAAACGATCTTGCTGAAGAAACAGGGTTAACTACTCGGGATATTTCTCAGGCAATGAATCAACATGCCGAGGGTAGCTTTTGTGATTATGTTAATAAATTACGTGTAGGCGATTTGAAACAAAAGTTGCTTGAGAAACCTGACGCCAATAAATCAATTCTAGCAATGGCCTTTGAAGTCGGTTTTAATTCTAAGTCGAGTTTGAATTTAATATTCAAGCGCGAAACAAGTTTTACTCCTAGCCAATATATGAAAAATAATCAGTAATCACATGTTTTGAAGCGCTTTAAGTGCATTATCACGATTTTGGACGCTTATTTAACTAGCTTCTGTACTTTATTGTTCACACAATAAAGCAGGAACTAGCATGCAACTTTCATATTTTTATCAAAAATTCAAAACCCTTTTAATAGCACTTATTACTTTACTTTTATGCATCATAATGGTGATTTCAATATCAATATTTCTATTAGATTATCAAAAACCAGCAGGGCTGCCTTCAGTCGATTATAAAGGCTCCCTAGTACTAAATGATGTCAATATTGTTAATGTGAATGATGGCCAAATAATCAAAAACCAACAGTTGGTAATAAAGGATGGCCTTATTGTTGATATTAAACAAGCGGGTAGTAAGGTTACGAATGCTGCTAAGGTAATTGATGGCGCGGGCATGTATGTATCTCCGGGTTTGTTTGATATGCATGTGCATGTTTATGACCGGAAGCACTTAACACTAAATCTGGCATATGGCGTTACTAGTGTGCGGAATATGAATGGCAAAAAGATGCATTTAAGGTGGCGAGATGAATTAGATGATGAACAATGGCTAGGCAGCAACCTACATGTAAGCTCACCTATTTTGGCTGGCAAAGGTACTCACGCACTAAATCAAGAAGTACTCTCTGTTGAACAAGCTAGAGTAGAGGTTCAACAAGCTAACATGCATGGCTACGACTTTATCAAAGTGTACGGCTATCATAGTGCTGAAATTTTTGAAGGAATAATTGATGAAGCAAACAAAATAGGCATTGCTGTGGCAAAACATGGGCCTCATCCGGCGAAAGGCTCAAATTGGAGTTATATTAAAGGATTACAGTCATTAGAGCATGTTGAAGATATTTTTCAAGGGCCATTGAATTATCAATTTGATCAAGAGACCATGCAGGCGGTTGCCATCAACATTAAGCAATCAGGTGTACCTGTGGTACCGACTCTAGAGACCTTTGATCACCTGACACAATTGAGTAACGGTAAACAAACCTTCATTGATAGCTTGGCAATAGAGTATTTAAATCCACTTTACTTTGATATAGAAAGCCATTTTACAGTATCGCGCTGGTTACAAGATAATCCACAACAAAGTCAATATCATCTAGAGAAGCAACAAATACTTTTTAAAATTGTTAAAGCATTAAGTGACCAGCAGGTGCGCCTACTGGTTGGCTCTGATGCCGGTACCATGTATACCGTACCTGGAATAGCAACCCATAATGAAATGAATCTCATGCAAAGAGCAGGTTTATCTAATGAGGAAGTATTGCGTGCAGCAACAATTAATGCAGCTCAAGCATTAAATATAGACAAAGCATATGGCAGTATCAATGTCGGAAAGGTTGCTGATTTGGTTTTGGTAGAACAGAATCCATTGAACAGCATAGAAGTACTAAGAACGCCTAATGCAGTAGTTAAACATGGTCAATTTTTAGATAAAGGCCAGTTAGAACAATTGAAAAGAGAAGCAAAAAATACAGAAAGTTATTACTGGAGTGTGATTGGTTTACTTGAGGACTTATTGACGCGATTTTTGTTTCATTAATCTATCACGTGGTGAAGTATTGCTACGTTTTTCGTATTTTGATTAGCGTCGCTCTACTTCAACTTAAATCATTATTGCCCAAAAGGGTGCTCTTGAGACAACAAAACTAATTCATTTCTCACAACCGAGAGTTGTTTTGCATAGATAGTTAAGCTTTTAATACCTCTGCTTTTTCACTAGATAATTTCTCGTTGTTTTCTTTGACTAGCACTAACGATTAATATTCGCACAAATTTTTCCTATCTGTCTCTGTCATAAAACCTTGTTTTAAAGGGTTTTAATCATATGGGTTGTCTCAGCTTCAAATCCCTGGTTTTTATAGAAACCCATAGCATTTTGATTATTGGAAAATACCTCTAAATGTAACAAGCGATAGCCTAATTCTTTAGCCCAAATTTCGGCAGACTCGATTAATCGTTTACCTACGCCTAGGCCTTGTGCTTCTTTTGTCACGGCTAATAATGGAATTGTGCCACAAGCTTCATCTGATATGCTATCGCGATGCGAACGCGCATGAATAAAGCCTAAAGACTTGTTATTACTTTCCGCTATCAAGGTTATTTGGGGTAGGGTAGTTGGCGCTAGCATTTGTGCAATATAATCGTCTTGCATCTTTCGTATTACCTGATCACTATGCCACTTTAATTCAGCCACTTCGGCTAGGCGTGGTGATAGCTGAAAAATAAATGCATGATCGTTTTCTATTGCAGAGCGAATGACTATATTGTTTTCCATATGACTTCTTATTGTTAACGTTTGAACTATGATTTATAGGATTAAAATTAGGTGTTAAATTTGGCTGATATTTTTGCCATGCGTAACAAGCTTATATATTCGCCTTGTTTGAATGCAGCAAATCTAGATTCACCTTCAATTTCAAATCCTGCCTTTTTATAGAGTTTTATTGCATTGGCATTGTCAGCGTATACTTCCAATTCAAGCCTAACCAGATTAAGCCAATTATCTGCTTGGTCTACCGCGGCACGAATCAAGGCAGTGCCAACACCTTTACCATGTGCACTAGGATGCACAGCCATCCCCAAAGAAGCTACATGTCTTGCTCTTGGTTTAGTACACAAGTTAATTTTTAGGTAACCTTCAACCACGCCAGCAATTTCGCCAACGAGTACTATGGTACTATTTTGGTAAGCTTCAAAGAGTGCAGAAATTTTTTCTATTCCCAGAAAAGGGTGTTGAGAGCTTTCTGGCACAACCTGCGGATGGTCGTAAATTTCTGCCAACCTTTCCATGTCTTCTTTCTTAGCGGCTCTGATCATTATGTCCATGACATAGCTTCCTTTATATTTTTTTGAACATTATTTTCTATTTGGCTCAAGGCCATCGTAGCGAGGTAAATTAGCATCGAGCTCTTCCCAATTAGCTTTTGATGAGACAAAATTATGGGAAATAGGGCGTTCGCCAATATCAGAATCAATAATTCCTAGCCTTATTCTAAAACGTGTAGGGTCTTGATCATTAGAGCTGTAAACCGGTGAGCCACAGCGGGTACAAAAATGTCTATTTCGTCCGGGTTTAAACGAGAATGTGCTTAAATTATTTTGCCCGGAAATAATTTCAAAGTCGGCAGCATTTATAAAGCCATTAGTCGCATAAGCGGTACCGCTATTTTTTCGGCACAACGAACAATGACAATGAATGATATCGCTAATGCTGCCATTAATTCTTATGCTAACAGTACCGCATAAACATTTACCTGAATACATTCTTTACTATAACTCCCAGTGTTTAGTCACACTATGTAGCGTACTATTATTTTGATTTTATTTAGAGATTACGACTTAAAGACAGCTTAATTATCCTTTGTTTTAACTGTCGTCTAAAGGGAAGAAATCTTTTATCATTTTAGATTTCAACTCTTTACCTTTTTGGTATCTTAGTATTGTTCCTCCCCAAGTTACCTTAGGATAGGCTGCTAATTGCTTTATCAGCATATTAATATGTGGAAATGTAATGAGATCCATTGCGTCCACTATCGGTAACCATGTTACTGCTTCAATATTGTCAGGTACTTTACTTTCACCACCGGTAACGTTGGCATGATAGAAATAACGGTTTGCGTCGATATCTGTTTTCTGGTTTTTTAAAACAAACACACCCCGCAACAAGGGTTGACTAATTGTTAGACCATACTCTGCAGCTAACGCGTGCAAAGATTGGCTTAACTGCGTGTTTTTCTCACTATATAACCCCGGTGTTACCCAAAAATTGGTATTTTTGATTTTAACTACCATTAACTCATTTTGAGCATTAAAAATTAATAGCCGATGGAATTCAGATACCTTGTTTTCTTCTTGAGCACTTAACGGAAAGACAATCAAAGACAATATAACGATTAATAGCTTACCCATTAGTAGACCCAGTTTTGATTTATATATCTTCAAATAATTTAGCTAAATTAATTGAAGGGATGAAGAAAAGCTAACGTTTAATTGTATACACATGTTTCTTGTTATTATGCCGATAGCAACAGACCAGTTTTGCTAAAGCTAAATTCACTGATAATCACTAAGACTTAAGTTTTCTTTTTGACAAACGCGAATAATTGCATCTCGTTTGGCTAGTTTTCGCAGATATTTTGACAAATGAGTAAATGCTAAAGGAGGCTTCTTAAACTCATCAGCCCAAACGGCCAACATAAATAGAAAATAATCACAGGCACTAATTGAATCAGCAATGAGAAAATCTTTATTTTCAAGTTCCTGATCAAGTAATTGAAACATCTCGGTTATGCGTTCTTCTTGTGCTGTCTTGATATTTTTACTATTACTGCTTTCTGTTGTGTGTTTTTGTGGATAAAAATATACCATCAATTCAGCTTGAACTGTATTGGTTAAATACATCAGCCACTGAAAAAACATCGCCCGATTATTATTGCCAATTAAGGGGATTAACTTGGCTGCAGGATTTGCTTCCGCTAAATGCACACAGATAGCCGGACTTTCAAAAATGGTTAACTCACCATCAATTAAGGTGGGAATTCTACCTGCTGGATTCAGTGCTAAATATTCTGGCGATTTTTGTGCGTTACTTTTTCTATCAACGCTGATTAATTCGTACGAAACATTGAGTTCTTCAAGAATAAAATGGGGAGCCATACTGGCATTTAACGGGTAATAATATAATTGGTACAAAGTACACTCCGAATATCGTTAAGTTTAAAGTCTTTTAAAAGGGTAAATATTTCTCCATTCGTTGATTGTTTATAATGTATCCATACTTTGTAAACTATCACCCTCAACCTTATGAATATTGGTTGTGTAGTAAGCCAAACTGTATTCTATGTTCAATGAAAAATATAAACTTTGATGTAAATGTGCCTTTATGGCACTTTCTATTTCCGCACTTAACAGCTGTGTAAAGGTTTTATCTCGGTGAGGTTTACTCAATAAAGATATAGTAACGAGGATATGAGCGTATTTATATTGAGTACAAGGATACGCTCTTGATTTACACTCACCTGCACTGGGGTCAGTTTGATTAATAATACGTTCAATGGCATCAAAGACTTTGTTGGTATCAATAGTCAAATTATCAGAGTATTTGATTTCTACATGAGGCATACGAATATATTCCTTAAATGTAATGCGCAAGGTTTACTAGTTACTAGTTTTTACAACGAAATGAATTCGAGCTTTCTTGTAAGCTCGGTTATTGGTTATTGGTTATTGGTTTTTGATCTCAGTCTCAACAATAATTATTTCTGTTTTACCTATATTTTTAACATTATGGGTTGTTGAAGGTAAATACAGCGTTTTTCCATCAGCAACATTGAGTATTTTGACTTTTTGTTGCTTGTTTTTAGGGATTAATTCTAACATCCCACCTTTAACAAAATATACCACTCTGTTTGGGTGAACATGAGTATGCATACCTGATTCAGCACCGGCTGGATAAGTTAAACGAACGACTTCAACAGCAGCGTTATCTAACAATACTTCTCGCTTTCCTTGCTTGTCACTTGCAAAGCTAATCGTGGTAAAAGCAAGTAAAGCCATACCTATAATACTCAAGTTCATGTTTGCCTCTTTAAGATTATTTGAACTGTGAACACTATACAGTTCAGTCAATTTGATTTCATCCTAAAGCATCTATAAAACAGCTTGTTCATAGAGCTCTAAAGGCAAACCGTCAGGATCACTAAAAAAAGTGAATTTTCTATTGGTGTACTCATCCACCCTTATTGGCTCTACATCGATACCTTGTGATATAAGGTAATTCCTTACAGACTTCACACAGTCGACGTTAAAAGCTAAGTGTCTTAAGCCTTGTGCTTCAGGAAAGCTAGGGCGTTTTGGTGCATTTTCAAAAGAAAATAGTTCAATTTGACCGCCATTGGGTAGTTTTAAGTCAAGTTTGTAGGAAGCACGTTGTGCACGGTAATTCTCAGCGATGACTTCCAATTTCAAAATTGTGCTATAAAAATGTTTCGATTTTTTATAATCAGCGCAAATTATGGCTACGTGGTGAATTGAGTTGAGCATTTAGAGTTCCTTTTCAGACGCTGCTTTTATTGGCGTTGGCACTACATTTTTTTGCAGCCAACGTCTAACCTCATTCGCTACATCGACTACTGAGCCTTGACTCTTTATGATTAAGTCACAATTACGCCGTACTTGAGCAACGGTCTCTGCATAGATCGCTTTAAAGTATTTTTTATAATTAGCTTCATAATTTGAAAAATTCTGTAAAGCGTTTGGGTTACTACTCTCTTTTACTCTGTGTGACACGCGAGTAAAGCTTTGCTCGAGTGGCAAATCGAGTAATATTACATAATCAACCACTGCTTTCATTAATTCACGTTGCCTGCCAAATGGCTCTTCAACAAAGATGTAATCAGCGTGAGAATGCGTTGATTTTGCATTGATTATTTCTTTGAATAAATCAGGTGTTTTTATCAAGGAAACATCGGCGCCTTCAGAAAACCAAAGCTGCATGTCTTTTGGGTAGCTGCCTTCGAGAATGTAATCATCAAAATGAAAGGAAGGGCATTGATATTGTTTAGCTAAACAGTTGACCAAGGTGGTTTTTCCACACCCTGATGAACCACTTATTGCTATCACTTTAGGCTTGCTCATTACTTATTATTATCTAGTCTGCAATTGGCATGCAAAAACTCAGCGGTTGCCGAAATCAACGCTTGTCTAGATGAATTAAAACTATGATCATCCTTAATTAGTTTATAAGCGATGCGACTGTTTTCAGTACTCTTTAATGCCTTTAACAATGGCTTTATATGTGATTTCATTGGAATCACTTCACTGTCAGCAGCAATAAGTAAAACAGGACGTCCACTTAAGGTATTCACTCTGTTAACCAAGTTAAGCGCTTTACTATGCTCTTGTAATTCTTTTTGTGCTTTTTCAGCTGACCAGCCTTCTAGCATGAATAAAGTGTCATTGTATTCTTGCCAAGGTATTGTTGTTTCAGGATCATCTATTATCCCTACATCACCTACGCCCATATTGGCGCCATCATACGCGACTGCACAATTAGTATTTGGGTTATCTAGAATACCGGCAATGGCCATGTGTCCGCCCATGCTGTGACCAACAATAGAAATTAAATTTGGTGCAATACGTAACTTGGTCGCGATATCTTTTTTGCTAAGATGTTGCAGTACAGCCTGTACGTCGTGCTCTGCATTGAGAAAAGAAAATTCTCCCTCACTGCCCCATGCTCCACGATAATGAAAGAACACGACATTCCAGCCTTTACTGCGTAATGCCTGTGCTACATCAAGGTTTTTTTCATTGCCAGGATAGCCATGTAATAACAATACGGTTGGATGTGGCCCAATTCCAGCAGCATGATAAATAAAGCCGGACATACGTTTACCGTGTGAGTTAAACGTTAACTCTGTTGTCGCCGCTGGAAATGCTTCAATTTGTGACGCTTGAGTGTATAAAGGCAGGGTTATCAACGTAAGGGATAGCCAAAATCTACTTAAAAAGGACATCAAGTTTTCCTGAGTGCTGTGAGGAGATCTATATTGTGTATTGTTTATTCACCTTTGTCATTATTTGCTTTAGGCTAAGGTCAGTTGAGTTATCACTTTGAAAGTATTGGTTTAATCATTATTTGATTAAACCAATACCATTATCTTAATTGAACAGAATAAAAGCAGCTTAAGCGCTAGTTGTTGAATTACCTTCAGACTCGACTAACTTATCTTGTGTTTTAAGGTCAAAGTCACTGGCATCATGACGCTCATGTAATTGACCACTCAATTCACCCCAAGTGCGATTGACCATAACACCACGTTTTACAGCCGCTCTACTACCCACCTCTTCTGTCCAACGAACTAAGTTTTTATAAGTGTGTGTTTGCAGAAATTCTGCAGCTTCATAAACTCTGTTTTTTACCAGCGCGCCATACCATGGCCAAATTGCGATATCAGCAATGGTATATTGATCACCGCACATGTATTTATTATTGGCTAAATGTTTATCTAATACATCAAGTTGGCGCTTAACTTCCATGGTGAAACGTTCAATAGGGTATTCGAATTTCTCAGGCGCATAAGCGTAAAAATGACCAAATCCACCACCTAAATAGGGGGCACTACCCATTTGCCAAAACAGCCAAGACATACATTGGGATTTAAGTTGAGTTTCTTTGGGCAATAAGGCATCAAATTTTTCTGCTAAATAGAGAAGAATAGCGCCAGACTCAAAAATAGGCAGTGGACTGTCACTGCTTTGATCTACTAGTGCAGGAATTTTCGAGTTTGGGTTTACCTCAACAAACCCAGAGCTAAATTGCTCACCTTCCATTATATTTATCAAATGAGCATCGTACTCGGCTTCGGTAATATCTAACGCCAATAATTCTTCTAATAAAATGGTTACTTTGACGCCATTAGGCGTGGCCAATGAATAAAGTTGAATGGGATGTTTACCTACAGGCAAATCATCTTGATGCGTAGCGCCAGCTATAGGTCGGTTAATGTTGGCAAATTTGCCCCCGCTTTCTGAATTCCACTGCCAAATTTTTGCGGGTTCGTATGTTTTTTCAGACATCTTAGCTCCTTAATAATTATGCTTGCAGGTAAAGTCAAACTTACCATGTATATCTTTCTAACATCAATAGACCTGAAGAGGGCATAAAAACTTCTCTTATAAGGTATTTTATGAGGGGGAGTTAAAGAATTTTTGCCATGACTACATCAAATACTATGCCTAAAATGGCCATATAAATCATATAGGCTGAGATTGTTTTGGCTGCAGTTTTCCACCAATTTTGCTGATAAACCGTTTTAAAAGCGGTAAATATGTACCATGTCAAATAGGAAATAGGCGGAATTTGAAGCAGCAAAAAGACCGGATGAGACTTTTCTACAGACTCGAGAGGCGCAACAAACATTAACATTAAGTACACTATGCTATGTATGTGCATTGAAAAGACTAGATTACCAATATAATAACTGTGCCTAAAAAACAACTGTACAATTAATGCGAAAACAGGGAAAAGCACAAACATTGCTTTGGAATAATAACTCACTACAGAGTCGGTTAAGGCACTGCTTGGATCGTAAATGTGATATATCTGAGAAAAAACTAGAAAAAATAAAATGCTAATTGCGAGATATAAGCGTAATGGCGGCGTATATTTTACCCGTTTACCTTGATTAAATTCTAAGGTTAATTGACCTGGCTTACACAGCATTGTACGCACGGTGAGCCACAGTCTGCCATCAATATCCAATAGCTCATGCATCATGTCTTTGGCGACGACTGAAAATGGCCGATTAACACTAATAGAGCTTTGACCACATTGTTGGCAAAAGTGTGCGTCTTGAGTGAGTTCTGTTTGGCAGTTTTTACAATTCATAGTGACATCATAAAGCTTAGCTACAACGTTTGGCAACATGTTCGTTATAGCTATTTTTCTTCTATTTCAACGCAGTGAAAATATGAATCAAAGAAAGGCGCTGTAAACGCAGTGACAAAAGTATTAAGGGTGTTAATATCTAATTAGATATTTTCAGGCAGTTTTGCCTTATGTTTATGTACATATATCAAGAGGAATTATCATGATAAAAATTGGTGACTCGTTACCCCAACATACCTTTTCTTTACGTCAAGGTGGCGCAATGTCTAATCCCGAAACAGCAGAACTGTTTACTAAGAAAAAAGTAGTGCTGTTTGCAGTGCCCGGAGCGTTCACGCCTACTTGCTCACAAGCTCATTTACCCGGATTTGTCGTCGCAGCAGACCAATTTAAAGCTAAAAATGTCGATAGTATTATTTGTTTGTCAGTTAATGATGCCTTTGTCATGGAAGCCTGGGGAGAACAAGCCAATGCTGAAAATATAACAATGCTAGCAGATGGCGATGGCAGTTTTTCTGAAAAAATAGGCTTAGCTAAAAATACCGGTGCTTTTGGCGGTGTTCGTGCCACTCGATTTGCCATGATAGTTGATAATGGTGTGGTTTCTCACTTAGCTATTGAAGAAGCAGGGCAGTTTGAAATCAGTAGCGCAGAAGCTATTTTAGAAGCATTAAAGTAAACGAAAACCACGCTTGTATTTGGCGCCTTTAGAAATGCTTAAGTCATGTTTTTTGGGCCTAATATCGACTCTTTTAAAGAAGTATTAGGCCGCTACATTATTTTGATGTGAGAGAGTAGTCTTTAACATCAACACTTAAGCTTACTTTTTTTCTGCCCATTACCACCGATGTTTTAAAACGGCGTACATTGTTGTTATTGAAAAATAGTCGATGCGTTAACACTTCAAATTCTTTCATATCACGACAGGTGCAAATCAAACAAAAATCTGCTTCTCCTGTAATGTAATAGCACTGTTGTACTTGAGCATCAGACATGGCGAGCTTAGAAAAGGCGTCTACCTGATCGGGGCGTTCTCGCTCTAGCTCAACCATAACAATGAAGCTCATGGGTTGACCTACCTTTTCTGGATCTAAAATCGCAATGTCTTTCACTATAACTTTGCTATCGCGTAGGTGTTTTAATCTTCTTTGTACTGAGGCAACTGACAAAGAAGCAATGTCAGAAAGCGCTTCAAGCCCAATTCTAGCATTGCCTTGCATAGCGCTTAAAATACGTATATCTGCTTGGTCTAAGTTCACCATGAAATAAATTCCCGAAAAAAGTCATATAACTAATTAATTTTATCATATTTTCAGGTTTATCGATCTATACCTCTTATAAAGATGGCTTAATATTAGTTTTTAAAATCAACGAAAGACACATTGATATGTTTAATTTTGAGAAACCTAAAGCACTACTTGAATCCTGCCCTGTTTATAAAGCCACACCAATGCAGGAGGCTTTTGTTAATAAACAAAAACTCATTATCAAAGATGAAAGTGAACGTATGGGCTTAGGTTCTTTCAAGGCTTTAGGGGGTTTTTATGCTGTTGCACAACTGATTGCAATGCAAACACGACAAACATTTGCACCTAATGAATACTTGTCTCCAACAATGAAAGCAACGGCAAAGTATATGGTTTTTGTCTGCGCAAGTGCAGGAAATCATGGCATATCAGTTGCTGTTGGCGCTAAGATTTTTGGTGCGCGTTGTCGAATTCATTTGGCTAAAAATGTTCCTGAAGAGTTTGCTATTCGCTTAAGAGCACAAGGTGCGGAAGTTATACGTTCAGGCAAAACGTACGAAGACAGTGTTTCTATCGCAATGGTCGATGCTAAAAACTTAAATGCTATTCACTTAGCGGATAGTTCTTGGCCCGGTTATACAGAAATACCTAGATTAGTGATGGAAGGCTATACCGTAATTGCAGAAGAAATGCGCCAAGAGTTTGAAGCGAAAAATACTTGGCCAACACATGTATACTTACAAGCAGGCGTTGGCGGGTTAGCTGCTGCTATGTGCTTTATGATCAGACACAATTGGGCAGTTCAACCCAAAATAACTGTTGTTGAGCCAGAACAAGCGCCATGCTTAAGTGAAAGCGTTAAGCACGGGAAGATATGCACAGTAAATGGTAAAGTTTCTAATATGGGTCGATTAGATTGTAAAACGCCTTCGCTACTTGCATTTGAAATTCTAAATAACATGGCCGATAGTTTTGTCACCGTTTCGGATCAAGCCGCATTAAATGCGGTATCTATTGCAAAAGACATCAACATTGACACAACGCCTTCAGGCGCTGCAGGTTTAGCTGCATTATTAAATGAGTTAAGCACGATTGATGCTAATAGCTTGCCTTTGGTCATTATTACAGAAGGAGATATTTCTGCCAATAAATAGAGCAAACCTTGTTATTCAATGTCGTAGGGATAAATTATTTCATGTTTATTAATTAATTCGTTTTATAATAGCCGCAGTTATCGGTGAGTCTGCAAAACCATTATCGTTTGCCCAATCTAGAATAGTTGTTTTTCTAAGTTGCGAAGCCTTTATTTTCTTCACGAGAAATTGCCCAACATCATTTGCTTCTTTTTCAAAAGCAAATTGCAATAAAGACTTACCATTACAAGTAACGTCAGTATATAAGTGCTTTACATTTAGTCGCTCTTTTTTCAACATTTTCCTAAACCGATTTTTATCATTATGTACAATATAGATACAAAGATTCTCGAGCCCTTTGCCCGCATCGACTTTTGTTGAAAAGGTGCTAGTTATACTAAATATAAAAATAATGAAAATAAACCTGTAAGGCATGGAAGTGCTCCGATATTTCACAGCTTAATTTGAGTATAGTTATGATAATAAGAATTAGAAAGTTCATGGGGAGTGCGAGGTGGATAAGAAAATGGTTAAATTGTTGTGGCTCTGAAAATAATATTATCTTTCATTAAGTTGGCATAAATCTGAGCTGATAATTTAGCTTAAAGGTAGATTTATTGTCACTTGCAATCCGCCTTCTGGGTGATTGTTCAAGGTGATTTTTCCTTGATGTGCATCAATCACCTCACGACAAATGCTTAAGCCGATACCACTGCCATCAACTTTTGTTGAATAATAGGGTAAAAATGCCTTTTCCATTACTTCAACAGGCATTCCGCAGCCATAATCTCGAATAAGTATTACTAGGGTATTTTCTATTATCTCAATACTTACTTGTGTTGCTTTTATCGGAGAAAACTCTTTGGAATTTTTAAGTACATTGATCAATAACTGTTCTATTTGGCCCTCATCAGCATTCACTATTATGTCAGTTTGTGTGCTAATCAAATCAAGCTGATACAGGTTTTCTAACTGCTTAATCGTATTTACAATATTGAAAGGTTGCTTACGAGGGATAGAAAGGCGGGCTAACTCGCTATAACTTTGGATAAATTCAGATAGCTTCTTAATGCGGCCAACAATGGTCTTAAAAACACGGTTTAACTGTGGCTCATCAAGTCTATCAGCTAAAATTTGACCGCTATGACACATTGAGCTGATAGGTGCGATAGAATTATTGAGTTCATGGTTTATTACTTTGATTATTTTTTTCCATGTTTGTAATTCTTGCTGATGAAGCTCCTTAGTGATTGGTTTCAATAATATGAGTTGATGACTTGAACCATGCAATTTCAATTGATGGTTTGATAAGTGCCAGCTTTGCTCAATTTTTATTGCATCACTGGGATCAGAAATATGGTTAGTGTGCTCCATAGCTTCTTTGATCATCAATTGAATAATGGCATTACTTTTATCTTGATGTTCTAGTAAGTCGGGCATTTTTTGCTCAAGTAACTCTAACCATAATTGTCCAAGTAAAACGTTCGAATCAAAAAAGTGCTGAGCTGCTCGATTAGAAAATATAATAGTATTTCTATGATTGATGAGTACGGTAACTACATCAGATGCATTCACCACTTTATCTAACAAAAGTTCTCGTTGGTAAAGTGATTGCTTTTCTTCTCGCAATTTTTCAGTTACCTGATTAAAACGAGCAATGAGTTGGTGTTGCTGAGCATTACTTTTTTGTTGTAAATCTTCAGTTAAACTAAATGAAAAGTCACCATCTTGAAGGTTTTGTAAACCATCAAACAAGGCAATCAGCGTTTTATTTTGTCGATAGCTTTCACGCTGTATTTGAGTTGCAATCAATAAAATAGCGCCCAGGGTATTAAGCCAGAATAACCATGGATAATGAGGTAATAACAATAAGAAACTCATAATAAACAACAGGTTTATTATGATAACTTTAATAATCAGCATAATGTGGTCAGATCAATTTTATATTTATCTATACGTCGATATAAGGCTTGGCGGCTCAAGCCAAGCTCTTCAGCAGCATGCTTAATCACCCCAGAGTGCTTAATTAACGCAGCTTCAATGTGCTGTTGTTCGTTCATTGTTTGACGTGTATGTTTTTCATTACCAAAATCTTTTTGGGTAATTATTTTTGTACTAGCAAAGACTATTGCACGTTTACAGGCATTTTCAAGTTCACGGACATTGCCATGCCATGTATTTGCATTGAGATAATTTTTAGCATCTTCACTGAGAGCGTATTCAGAGCCAATAAAAAAGTCAGCTAAAGGGATTATGTCTGCTTTACGTTGATTCAAAGGAGGTAAATGTAGTTCTATAACGTTCAGTCGATAGTATAAGTCTTCTCTAAAATTGCCATCTTTTATCGCTTGAGTTAAATCAACATTGGTGGCACTAAAAACACGAACATCTACCTTTATTGTTTGATTAGAGCCTAAACGTTCAAACTCACCTGTTTGCAACACTCTTAATAGCTTCATTTGTCCTGCAGGTGACAAATTACCTATTTCATCTAAGAATAAAGTACCACCGTGAGCTGCTTCAAATCGACCTTGTCTAGCTTGATTGGCACCAGTGAAAGCCCCTTTTTCAGCGCCAAACAATTCTGCTTCGATTAATTCTTGTGGTAAGGCGCCCATATTTACCTTAATAAATGGGGCATTGTTACGTATTGAATGTTGATGGAGGTGGTCGGCTAATTTTTCTTTACCTGAGCCATTAGCACCGGTAATCAAAACATTGACTTCTGCTGAAGCGACTTTATTAGCGTCGGCCATTAAATCATGCATTTCAGCACTTTTATAAATCAAACTTTGACTACTCGGTATTCTAGCAGCGGTTGCATTGCTTTGGCTGTACTCAGCAACCAAAGCTAATAGCTTGATATCATCCCAAGGCTTTTGTAAATAATCGGTTGCGCCAGATTTCACAAGTGAAATAGCTGTTTCTAGTTGAGTCCATGCTGTGATTAAAATTATCGGTAAATCAGATTTTATTGCTCTTAACTCATTGAATAACAATCGACCTTCATCGCCAGAGGTAATTCCTTGATCAAAATTCATATCTTGAATGACTAGATCTATTTGGTGTCTAGTTACCGTCAAAACCGCTTGCTTTCTATTTTCGGCAGTTTTGACCTGATAACCATGCAAGCTGAGCAATAAATCTAACGCTTCTAAAATATCAGGGTTGTCATCCACGACTAAAATCTGGGGCATACTTTTCCTTCGTAAATATTATTACCTAAACATTATACTGTTTTAGTTGCTAATACAGGGGGAATATTACTTGTATTCTTAGCCGGTAGCCAAGTTGCAAGTGTACCTGAAATGAAAATAACACAGGTTATCAACAAAAAGAGTATTAAATCTGGTTTGCTTAGGGTTATGTGTTGACTCAATAAAATATTAAAGCCAAATGCAACCAGTACACCCAACAAGCAGCCGATACTATAGACTAACCAATTCTCGGTAAGCACATACAATAGAACATCTTTTTTACGAGCACCCAGTGCACGGCGAATACCGATAAACTTTTTCTGTCTTGAAATATGAAATTGTGAATAGGCATAACTACTAATCGCGGTTACAAACAGCATTAATCCACAAAGTAATAGAAACAAATCAACCAAGCCCTGATCATCTCGATAAAAGCCTTTCAAGTGCTCAGTCATGGTTAGTACATCAAAAATATCCCGCTCTGCTTGCACTGCTAAAATGGTGTCACTTACTTTACTACGTACATTAGCCATTTGCCCCGGCTCCACGTTGAGCACGTAGTATCTGCCGACAAAAATATATTCCATCATGGTATTGATGAATAAACCATATTGTTTATCTGCGGGTAAGGTAGGGTCGAGGGTAATATCCTTAATAACACCAACGATAAAACCATTATTAGTTTCTTGCCCAATAGCACTATCATCTCCATATAAAGCACGTTTAAGAGATTCTGTAATAACAATATTGTGTTTTTCTTCACTGCCGAAATCTAATTGATCACTATCATTGAGAAACCGCCCTTCAAGTAGGGTAAAGCCCATGGCTGCAGCCAAATTCTTTTCAGCCAATATATATTTTACATCTTGCAAATATTTATCATTTTTTTCTTGTTCAGGATTATCTAAATCATGGGTGTTGCTGATCATACCGCGTGTTCTAATCGGTAATTGATTAGTGACAGACACATCTTTCACGCCCGGCAATTGGCTTAATTTAGCCATATCTTCTGTGGCAATAGAGCGAAAATAATCTAAATCGCGATAATTACCAGACGTAGGGTGGGTAGAAACAATTAAAATATTATCATTGTCTAAACCTGTTGGTTGAGAAATTTTAGCTTGTATGTCTATGGCTAAAATTGCGCTATTAACCAGTAAACCAAGAGTTATCGCTAATTGTAATATCAGTAGCCCAGTAGTGAATTTACGCAACAATAAGGACTTGAGTAATGCTTTAAAGTTCATGAGTTTTCCTTATCTATTTAATTATTTGAGTTCTGCTGAAATCGTATAACGATTGGCACGGTACAAAGGATACAAGGCACTAGAAACCGCGGTGAAAAGTGCGATTAACATGCCTAAGATTAAAATTTTAGGCTCTATTATCGCTAAATTTGCTAAATCAGGTAAAAACTTAGTAGACAGTTTTAAGAAAAACCAGCTTAATAAAAGTGACGTTATACCTGCAATAACACCAAGCAGGGCACTTTCAGTGACACCTTGCATTAGCATTTGTTTATTGCTCGCACCTACCGCACGACGTAACCCCACCTCAAACTTAGCCGAATGAAAACGCGACAGTAGCAAGCTACTTGCATTGAACACACAAACACATAGAAAGAGTACCGACGCGAGTGTAAAAGCCAATACTTTTTGATCGACGATGTTCTGCTCAAGTAACCAGGCATTAACATCACGTAATTCATTTCGAATGGCTAGTGGGTGTTCTCCAGCTGTTTTTAAGGATTGACTATATTGATCAAGATAATACTGAAAAGCTTTTTTGTCAGACTTATTAGCTAGTTCAACCCACGCTTGTAAATAGAAAACATTACGATCACGAGTGAACTTAACTCCTTTATAGCTCACAGTTGACGACGTCCTTGCGTGTATCGACCACCCTAAATCTATCGATGTTTCTAATGGTGCATAAATATCGTCGGTTAAATCAAAAGCACGTCCTTCAGTAGCATGGTAAAAAAGAGGTCTTAAAAACCAAGGCTTTAGAACGCCAACAATGGTTAATAGCTCACCATCTAATTCAAGCACTTCACCGACACTGTTTTTACCCGCGAAGATTTTTTGATTAAGTTCATCACCAATTACCACTTCCATACCTGAACTTTTAGCAAAGGCACTACCGTAGGCAAACGGCGCATTAGCCAATGCAAAAAAGCCAGGCGTTGTTGCTCTAACGGTTGAGTCAAAACGCTGTAAACTTGTTGATTTTGAATCCCTTGCATATACACCAGAAGCATAGAATACGGCACTATGTGTCGGGATATCTGACTCAGCAATTTTAATAGCTTCGCGATAACGTAAAATATGGAAAGGCTCTGCTTGAGGCTGATCATTAGGCCAAGTATTCATGCTGACATGAAAAAGCTGATCACTTTTTTCGGGGATTGGATCACCAGCCATAGCACTTACTAAGGCTAAGTTCGCCGAAAGCAAGCCAACACCTACAGACAAGGTAATTAACACCAAAAAGTAAAGAGAAGGAGCGCGTTTAAAGCTTTGCAGTGCTAATCTTAAATTATATCTAAGCATCTACACTCTCCTGTTCAATACTATGTTCGTCAGTTGTACCTTTAGTATTGCTTTGTTCTTTATCTGTTGTTTGTAATGGCGCATAAATACGAAAATCTGAAATTTGTCCATCAATGATTTGTATATTGCGACTAACTTCTCTTGCTTGGTCTGGATCATGCGTTACCATGATTATGGTCGTACCTTCCTGATTGAGGTTGTGCAACAACTCCATCACTTGGCGGGCCATCAATGAATCGAGATTTCCCGTTGGTTCATCGGCTAATAATATTTTTGGCTCTCCTGCTAAAGCTCTGGCGATTGCTACACGTTGCTGTTGACCACCCGATAGTTGACTAGGTAAATAATTTGCACGAGATGCTAAGCCAACTTTCTCAAGAGCGTTTTCTACTCTATGTTTACGTTCGGCAGTAGAAAACCCTCTATACCGTAGGGGCATATCAACATTATCAAAAATACTGTAATCAGGTATGAGGTTGTAACTCTGAAAAATAAAACCAATTTTTTCATTTCTCAGTTTAGACAATTCATCATCTTTTAAACCATGAACACTAATACCATCAAGCTTATATTCCCCTTGGTCGAACGTATCTAACAAGCCTGCCACATTTAGAAATGTAGATTTACCTGAGCCTGATGGGCCGGTAACCGCAACAAATTCACCTTCGTTAACTTCTAAGGAAAAGTCACGTAAAGCGTGAGTTTGAATGGTATCGTTGCGGTAAATTCGTGAAACATTGTTCATTATTAGCATAGTATTGTCCTTTTAATGTTTGGTTTAAGACGCTTTAATCAGAGCCTTTGAAATTTTGTTTAGATGAAAGCAAATCAGTCGTTGATATTAACTTGCGCTGCTTGCGCAAAACCTTGATAGTCTGAAATAATAAGTTGATCGCCTTCAGTTACACCGGCGATGAGTTCAATATATTCAACGCTGCTAGAGCCCGTGGAAATTGCGATTTTTTCAGCGGTAGTGTTATCTATTTTCTTAAAGGCAAATTGCCCTGCAAGCGAACCAATAAATGGGCCTCGCTTAACCATTAGTACATTGTCTTTCTTCTCAAATTCAATACGAGCATTTATCCGTTGGTTTTGTCTAAATTGCATATGGCTTTGCGTTGCCAGCTTAGCGCGTACTTTTACCTGATTACTTTTTATTTCAGGCGATATTGCAATGATTTCTCCAGTCACAGAAACACCAGATATCTTCATGGAAACAGTGAGTCCAAGTCCCAAATCATCGGCGTAAAATTCAGGCACATTCAGTTCAGCCTCGTATTCAGATAAATCAACAATTGTCATAATAGCGGTGTTAGCAGCAATAGAATTTTTTTGAGCCACTAACCAATTGCCTACTACACCGGTAACGGGTGACTTGATATCTAATGCTTGGTGTCTGCGTTTCAACTCATCCAAAATTAATTGTTGTTTTTGCACTAGGAACTGACGATGTTGCTTCTCAAAAATCAAACGCTCTTTGGCTAGTTCAACACGTTTTTTTGCATGCTGATAAAACTGTTCGGCATCACTGAGGGTGTCTTGGCTTTTCATCCAGTCAACTTCACTGATGATCTGTTTACTAAATGATATTTTTGCACGTTGTCGCTCTCGCTTTGCTACATTTAACTTTGATTGAGCCGCATTCATATTACTTTCTAAATCGAGCTGAGCTTCTTTATCGGCTAGCAATCCTCTGTTGGCATTGATGCTTAACTGCTCCAAGGTAGACTCTTGTTGCTTGATTAAAGCTTTCAGCTCTGGGCTGTCAAGTTGGGCAACTACTTGGTTTTGAGTAACCTCTTCTCCGGGTTTTACTAGCAAAGTGATTTTTCCAACTTCTGTGCTGTATAATTGAGGTGCTTCTGCCGCAACGGCTTTACCTGATACTGAAACATCGCGAATGAGTTCTCCGCGAACAACGGTCGCCGTGGTCAATGCATCTGCATTAACGCTAGGGATAGATGAATACCACTGAGTCAAACTCGGTAGTATTGAATAAAGAGTTAGCGCGAAAATACCAAAAACAGCGGCCAACTTAAAGGGGAATGTTTTTTTGGCAACGGTAATGGTTTCGTCTTGACTATTAGTACCTGCAATCATACTTTTCACATCATTAATTAATATAGCTAGATATAGAGCAGAAATAGTGCCAAATTATTATTAATTGTAACGATATGAATTTATTGGTGATTATTTTATATGCGTCTAATTAAGTGTCCGTTCGGACAGTGTCATTGTCCGATACTGTCCATTTTTAAGTAAACGGACAGTATCGGACTTAATTAGCGAGTAATTGATTTATTTCCGTGCATAAAGTGATTATTAGCACAGTAAGTGATTGCAAAGTACTCAATGAGCAGCAAATATCCATTGAGTTCCGCGAAAAAATGCTGATGGAATAGCGGACATGTGACCTTCATTATGTAAGGTTTCGGTTTTCAACTTCCAAGGGATCTTCTTTTGACTACTCCAATAGTGCATCCATTTTGCTGCTGGTTCTCTGAATTGAGAATCATCTTTCGAGCCACTTGATACAAAGAGTTTTGATTGAAGGGCAACAAAAGATCCAACGTTTTCTTTATTAAGGAAGAACGGTAAATTTCGATGCAAGGCTGGGTTGCTAGCTATATGACCTGAAAATAACTCAGGTTTTGTTATGGCAGTATAGAGAACAAATTGACCTGCTAACGAATTACCAAATATGAGACGCTTTTCTGGATCCGAGGCGTAATTATTTTCAATGAGTGGAATAATTTTTGTTTGTAATAGATTTTGGAACTTTTCGGCACCTCCCCAATGTTCTCGTTGAGATGACTTCGCGGTGTAATCTGTACTACGGTTATTACCTAGTTGCCAATCATCAGTGCCATAGGAGATACCCACTATGATCAATGCAGGGATTTCATTTGTAAAACGCAAGTAATGATAATACGACGATAATAATGGAAAAGATATACCGCCATCAAGTAAGTACATTGTTGGATAACTCTTTGTATTATCGTATTTATCAGGCAATCTAACAATTAGGTGGTAGGGGCTCTTTTCTTGTGATGATTTAACAGCATGATACGTTGTCAGTCCTAATCCTTGTAGTGCAAAAACGCCTTCAGATTTTGCATGAATTTTGAAAGCTAAAAGTAGCAGTAATAACGTTAAGCTTAAAAAGGATAATTGTCTCATGAGGTTTTACTCGCTATTTATTATGTTTGCGTTTTTCGTCGAGTTTATATTTTTTTTCAATGTGAAGTATAGCTAGGTTTGACGCTTATGTTGCTTATATCGATGAAGTGCTCCAAATTGTAGATAAACAGAAGTATTTGAGCTTCTCACCATAAAATAGAGAGCGAATTTAAACAAACTAGCTTGTTATTCATGGCCAATATTAAACTTTGTGTACCTGGAAAAGAGTAAATAGCATGAGAATCTGGCTATTGGTTTCAAGTTTATAGGCACTTATTTTGCAAGGTAATAAAGGTTGTAGTATAAATAAACTCTAGGTAATGCGACGGTGCTATTTTTATAATATTTGATGTTTTAACTCAGAAAATACCAAGTCTTAAGGAAGATGAATGGGGTACATAAAGAATTTTGTTATTATTCTAGCATTTGCAAGTTATGCACTCAGTGCTCAGCACATAAATATTGTTACTGAGAACCTGCCTCCCTTTCAAATAGAGCAAAAAAATAAAGAACTCACTGGGCTAGCAACTGAGATTGTGAGAGAAGTTTTCAGCAGGGCGAAAATCAGCCATAGCTTTACAGTAAGTGACTGGTCAATAGCTTATATACAAGCTGTGGAAGAAGCAGATGTTTGCATTTATTCTATAATACGTCAGCCTAATCGAGAATCCCTGTTTCAATGGGTGGGCCAAATTACCAGTGCTAGCACTTCTTTTTACTCGTTACGTGAAAAAAACATTGTATTAAATAATTTTGATGATGCACGCCAGTATAAGGTTGCGGTAAATGACAACTATGCATCACACCACTACTTGTTGGAAAAAGGTTTCGAACAGAATAAAAATTTATATGTATTGAACAACTACGGTGCTTTGTTAAAGATACTTGAGGCAAGAAAAGACAGTATCGACTTGGTTTTATTCAATGATGAGATCTTGGTCAATATACTTAACTCGCCAAGTAAGATGAAAAAGTATGACAAGCATTCTGTGATCAATGACTTTAGGTTTGATTTTTCCTTGGCTTGCAGTTTAAATACATCACCAACGATTGTGCAGCGATTATCAACAGCATTGCAAAGTATGAAAGAAGACAATAGTTTGAAAAAATTAAAGCACAAATGGCAATCCCGACTAGTCAGTGGTCAATAGACGAAGCTATTAGCCTTAGCAGCCAATAGCTATTTTCTGCCAATCGTGTCACCCCGAAAATCGTACTATTCGAACATCCTTGTATGCACTTTAATAATTGCAAATTCGATATACTTCAACTCAAGAGCATAGTCCTTCATTTCACACCAATAACCAAAGGCAGTTAAGTCAATGCAGGCGTATTTTTTCTTGGACTTGAACGAGTGCTGCTTATTAATTTTTTATTCAGTATCACTTCAACAATAATTAAGTTGATTGCTATACCTAGCATTCTGCCATAGTCGTATTGAAATTGAGCTAATAGGGTGTAGATACTATTAAAGTGGCTAAAGAATATCTCAATAATTATATCAACGAACAAAGGCGTCACAGCAGCCAGTGTTATAGCTACAGCTCTTATCATCCATTTTTGATGTGCACGAACATTGCCATTGATGATATGCCAAAGTGCTATTGAAAAAGTAAGGCAAATTGCGCTACTTGTTAAGATCAATACAATATAACGAGTGCCCTGTGAATCAGGTGAAAGTACGTTGTGCATCCAAACAGCAGATATTGCCATAGTGAAGCCTGATATTAGTGCTATTCGGCCAGCTATTTTGTGCAATTTTAAACTTCTAGCGCGTAACTTAGGTGAAAACTGAAATGGCATAGTTAAGAAAAACAAAATACCTGAACCACCATGAACAAAAATAGCCGCGGGCGTTTCAAAATGCAGAGTGCTGATCATTGAAGACACACCATCAATTGCTAAAGGGCCCATTGCCACTAATGCCAACAAGAATATTGCGGGAATGCCAGGAATTCCCGTTAAAAAAAGTAATGTGCCAACAACAGGCCAATTAAAGGGAAGGTTGATTTCATTGATGTTTGATTTTATTGGAGTCGTCATATTTGTATAAATTTTATCAAGTGGCTAAGGTGTAATTGATTATGTAGAATGAAATCGAAAATGGCGTCCGTTTATGTTATCCCGAACCTTTTTAATAGTTCATCCTGTAGGTTTGGACATACTTAAACAAAGTATACCCCTTATTTAATCTAATGTTTTACGGTATTAAGAGTATTTGTAATTATGGATAACCCAATGCTTATAGCATTAAATGTATCAGCGTTAATCATTATTTTGTTTAGTGCCAATCTATTGCTTTTACGCGCAATCGAACGACAAGTATATTTACCACTGGCAATTTTTCTATTGGCGATCGGAGTTGTTATTTGTCAACCAACATTAGCAAGCCTGGCTGCATCATTACAACCCACCTTTTTAATTCTTTCACTGCCGGCAATTTTACTGATTGCACCGAGTTTTTGGTTTTATATTGAGGGGATTACGGCGCAAGCGCCTTGGCAATTTAGGCAAATGCATAAAAGTCATTTTGTGTTGTTTTTCGTAGGAGCAATAGTCGCCTTGGTTGCCTTATTCCTGCCTAACGAGGTGCAATATGCATTGTTAATAGAAGGCAAAGACGAAATATTAAAAACTTTGCCACCTACTACAAAATACATCACCGTTGTTACACTTATCGCTACTCTATTACTTATAATTGGTTGGATATTACAATCAGGTTATTATTTTTACAAAGTTATTAGGCGATTATCTCAGTACCGCCAACACTTAAAAGACTTGTTTGCCAGTACTGAAGCAAAAGAAATCAGATGGCTAAGTTGGTTATTGCTTGCTGTTGGCGTGGTATGGTCAGCAACCGCGATTAACATCATAGTAGATAATCTTATTTTTTCGACATCTGTTAATGCGACAGTGGCAAGTGTGATAATGCTTATCATGATTTGGAGTATAGCCGTTTGGGGATTGCGTCAAAAACCGGGTTTTGAAGAGCTATACGATAGTGATGAAGATATTCAGGTGGTATTAGAGAAGGGCGCCAGTCAGCCAGAAAAATATCAACGATCAGCATTGAATGAGCAGCATGCGTCAAAAATAGCGCAAAAAATAGAATGCGCCATGCAACAAGACCATCTTTTTTTAGAAGCGTCATTGTCGTTACAAAAACTCGCAAAGCATATTAGTACTTCGCCCAACTATATATCGCAAACGTTAAATGAAAACTTAGGGATGAATTTTTTCGATTACGTGAATAAGTATCGAGTTGAACAGGCCAAACATCAATTAGAGCACACTAAAGACACTGTGTTAGATATTGCCATGAATGTTGGTTTTAATGCCAAGTCTTCCTTTTACACGGCGTTTAAAAAAGAGACCCAACAAACGCCGAGTCAATATCGTAAAAGTGTGACCCAGGATTGAGCTATCATTTTGTATATTTGTTGATTGCTTCTTATTATTTGACGCAGTCAAATGCAGGATAGAAAAGGAAATTTGAATGATGGTCAAATGTGGTTTTAACAGGTTAACAGTTTGCTTTTTGTTAGTGTGTATACTGATTGTCTCTGGTTGCTCAAATATACGGCTACAACAAGAAAAATCGCCACAATCTGTAACCGCTTTGCAAGTGAAGCTAAATCCATATAAACAAAGTGACTTCAATCAAGTAGAGGCGACGTTTTTTACCCATCAACCTAAAGAGTTGGTATTTAGGGTTTTGTCAGATGTTAAGCAAACATCACAATGGTTAGATAGGCTTGAGAGTATAGAAGTTTTGGCGGTATATAGTAATCATCAATATTTATTACGCTCGATAATAGATAGCCCGTGGCCATTTAACGATCGCGAGATTATTACTTGTGTTAATACTGACTTTAATGAAACCATCACCACGATTAAAATTTTTTCTTGTAGTCACCGCGTGCCCTTCAACGCAAAATACCTGCGTTTATTGCAAGTAGAATCAAGTTGGACAATAAAAGAAACATCCAATTCCTTGGTAGAAGTGACCTATAAAAACTGGATTGAGCCAAGTGGATATGTACCCGCCTTTATTTTTAATAATGAGCTCATCGATAACACTAAATTTAGCTTACAAAAACTGCAAGTTATCATCGAAAATGCTGTGCTTGACCAATATAGTTATTGAGTTTTTTGTACCGTTTTGGTAAATAGGTTGTTCCTCGAACAACAGCTAAAAAGGGTTAGTAAATCATCGCTGAAAATAGCCTGTCTGCCGAAATATTATTGAGATTAAAAACAGGTTCTTCATGTTTGTGAGACGTCTCCTAAATTACCAAGCATAAGTTAAGTTGATTTCGGTAGTTTTAGTGTATTTAGTACTCTGGTTATCGTTTTCGATATGCGAATTTTTCGTAGTTCTTTGGCTAAATTAGGATCCAAATAAAGCTTAACACTCGCCCGCCATGCCGATTTTTTCGCTACAGGATCAATAATCGCGACAATTAAAGTTCCTTGTTCAAAATCAGTATTGTGAGCAAGCTCAGGAAAGAGCTTAAAAATATCTAAGTAATCTAGCGTTGCTTCTTTTTCTCCTACAAGGGCAAATGCAATAACTTGGTATTTAGACTCTTCACCATCAATTTGAAAATTTAACCCTTTTTTAATTATTTCATCTTCTATTTGCTGTTTAATAAATAAGGTAAATTCGGCAGTATCTGGCCTTGGATTTGCCATAATTATTTTAAAGTCGGCATACCAGTTCAGAGGAGTGTCAGTCGTAATTTCGCTCCTAAAATCATTAACGGCGACCACTCTCATTTCTTTTAGTATTGCTTCTCGGTTAGCGTTATTGGCACAAGCAGTTAGTATTACTATAAAAAGCAATGTAATAAGTGAGTGTAATTTTTTCATTTAATACTTCTTCATATATATATTACTTTTAAATATAAAAGCATTTGAGGATTTTTCCAGTTATTTGCACTCTACATTACCAAACAACAGCTAATGCTATGCCTATGCTAATTGTTGTTGAGAACGATTGTAATTGATAAAACTACCAGCAAAACCTGAGGTACATTGTGAATAGCCTCTTAAGCGACCCCATAGAAGAAATTTAAGAAGACTATTTTTCAGACACCTCATTGCCATTGATAACATAGACTTCTTTTCCTTTAATGATACCGGTACATTGTTCATTTGGTGCAGCACACCATGTATCAATAACATGTAATTCATCATTAGCTTTGACGATATAACGCCATCCATATAAGGTTTTGTTCTTTTGCTTTGCCGCTTTTCTGGCGCCCAATAAGCCGCCAATAATTTTTGCAGCGTCTTTGCCACTACCAGAGCCAATTGCAGAGCCCACTCCCACGCCAACTGCAGCTCCAAGGATAGGGCGACCGTCTTTACCAACTTTGGTGGTGATAACTTCTGACTTTTCAATAACCCCTTCAATAACTGTTGACGCTGCATGAGATTGAGCTGATATGAGCGTAATAAACACAAGTGATAGTAATTTTTTCATTTTATATCCTGATTTTAAGTGTTAAGTGTTAAGTTTTTATCAATTGTTCAGTACAAAAATGTGAAGAATTGACGTTTGTTCTAAGTGATAAATATTAGCAATGTTTAATCGGATCATACAAAGTTATATATTCGGTAATTGTTCCATCATAATATTTACTACCTTTTTAATCGCTTCATCACGTTCTTGAGTGGTCTCAAAGTGCTTTAGTGATTTAGTTAAAGAGCTACGCCATATTGTTTTTTGTGATTTATTGTCTATTGCGTCAATCACTAATGTGCCTTCGACATAGTTTCTGACATTGACATGTGAAACCCCGGCCACACCATGAAAGCCAAATCGACCGTAACCACCATTGAAATTAGAATTTACTTTTATTTTGTCTTTGGCAACAATAAAGTAGCTAATTAAAATATCCGAAGATTTAACTTCATCTTCCTGTTTGCCTTGCTCTGTTAATGCTTTCGTAATAGCGATATTAATACGTTCTCTGTCGATATCATTCATTATCGAGGCATTGTGGCGCACATCACCTATCACATTAAAAGTTTTTACGGTGGAAAAATCGTAACTACTACTTTGGTCTGTATCAGGAGTGTAGGTCGTTGAGCAAGCACCCATTATTAATACAATAGGTAAAATCATTAATTTTGTTAATTTCATAAAAGCCTCTTTTTTAAAGTAATGTTTGTCTGTCTTTTCAGTTTATGGAGTTATTATAATTAGCTTGGGTTATGTGTTCCAATGACATATATTCATAATTGATATGCTTAAGAGTCATATCTATAAGGTGAGAATTATTAATATGAACGACATCGAACAGAAGCTTTCAAGAATAGATTTAAACCTGCTTGTTTCACTCAGTGTTTTACTAAAAGAGAAAAATGTAAGTCGAGCGGCTGACTCTCTTTATTTATCGCAATCGGCGATGAGTAGAACTTTGCAGCGCTTGAGAGAACTATTTGACGACCCGTTGTTTCATCGTTCAAGTAGAGGAATTATACCGACGGTAAGAGCCAAAGAACTTGAAAAACTGCTTCCGGATTTATTAGGCTCGTTGGAAAATATCATAGAGGAACGAACTTTCGACGCTAAAACGAGTAATAAATCTTTTACTATTTCTGTGCCGCCATTATTAAGTCAATCAATAACGCTACCTTTAGTTAAACACTTAACCAAATATGCTCCCAATATAAGAATTATTGAACATCCGACCATAGTAGCTCCACTACCTTTACTAGAGTTGGGTTCCTTAGACTTTTCTATACATATAACCCCTCCGAATGATGATAATTTTGATGCTCTGCATATAGGTCAATTAACGCCTGCAATCTATGCAAGAACATCTCATCCATTATTTAGAAATAAGCAGGTCACCATCGAAGACTGCCTAAACTACAACTTTATTGAGCTGTTAATTGAATCAGCAACAGGTGCCCATATTGAAAATCCTTTGTTCGAGCTGCTGTATAGTGGAGAGAAAAAGAAACATACCGTATTATCTAGCAGCCAAATGCATATATTGTTAGATGTACTCGATAATTCTGATAATTTGATGATAGCCAATGATATGCTTTTGCAACATAATGATTTAGATAAAAAAATAGCACAGATTTATCAATTTGACTTGCCGGTAAATAAAAAGATTAGCTTATATTTACTCGCACATAAACGGATAAGGTGCAGCGAAGCTCATCAGTGGTTGAAAAACGTTATGATTAATAATGTTCTAGTATCAAAATAATCAGGTCAAAAAGTGATTAATTTGGTTACCTACCGTTTTACATTTTTCATTAGTTTGGGCATAGGATCTCATTGCTTAGCGAGTTTGAATATATAAACTCTCTTGCAATATGAAAGTTAACTTTTCGATCAAATAGCGAGAATAAATTTCATACTTCTATGTCACTAACCATAATGACATGTGAATACCTAAATTAAATCATGGTTTAGTCAGTCAATGTTGTTCTTGTTCTTTATAAGCAAGTTAAAGTTAAAGTGAAGGTTTGGTAGTTAATGGTAGAAAATCAAAGTCAATTGAATAGCAGCTATGATGATGTAGGTTACTTTGTTATTAGGAATTATTTTAATACCGACGAAATTTCATCTCTTAGAGAAGTCATATTGAAATTTCATCAATTGTGGAAAAAAGACAACGTAAAATTTTATCAAGAAGAGGCGTTCAATTCTTCTTTAATTACCGGAAGTGAGTACTTAGAGCCCGATGATAGAGTGACGCTTTTTAACTTTATCAGTTCAAAAAAAATGATCAATGTTGTTGAGTCAGTTATTCCGGTTGATCCCGCTTTTATGAATACCCAATTGTTTTTTAACCCCGTTAATCCACAATTAAAAGACTTCTGGCATAGAGATTGTCAATATGACCATGACATTGACATACAAAAACAGGTCATTCATAACACGCAAGTTGTACACCTTAGAGTCCCGTTGTTTGATGAACTTGGTATAGAGCTAGTGCCCGGTACACATAAGCGTTGGGATAACGAAGAAGAATTTGATGTGCGACAAGAAGAAAAAGGTCGGGTGAGTAGTGAAGGCCTCTCTACAGGTAAGAAGATAAAGTTAGCCGCGGGTGACTTGTTAGTTTTTTCTGCAGACATGATCCACCGCGGTCTATACGGATTGGACCGATTAGCTTTGGATATCTTAGTTTTTGATTCAAAGGCTGATTTTGTTGATTATGTCGATGATGATTGCTTACCGGAAACTTCAATGTTGGAAAAAATTGACAACCCTAGATTATTTATGAATACCCTTCACCTAAAGTCAAAAAATAGATGAGGTCAATGAAAGCATTACATCGTAACCGCAGCATCAACTATTGCTTGTGCTACTTGAGTTAGTTGTTGAATGAAAGCTGATTAGACTGCCAAAAGATTAATGCAGTAAAGGCAATGGGTAACAATGAAAATAAAGCAAAGACATAATTACCACTGATAGCAATTAAAATGGTCGACAATGCAAATGCCAAAATAGTGATGATTGAGCCCAATTTTACTGTTTTTGGTATAGCTAATAGCGTGCCACCAATAACCTGAACTAAACCATATAAAACAATCAGTATGGAATTAAAACCGAACGTTTCAAGGAACTGTACTTCCTCGGGGGATTCCAATATTTTGGCCACACCTGCTCCAATACCCAATAAAGCGATTATTGCGACTAATACCCAATGTAGAATTTTCACGCCAACTCCTTTTTATTCATAACGGCCACGTTAAAGGGCATTTTATTCGTTTGCTAAAACTGGAGGGCAAAGCGGAACCGAGTAAACTGTTTCGGAACCGACCTTTTTGCCTTGCTTGAGCGCGACTAGACTAGTTCTCTTTGTAAAAGTGCCACCATATTTCCTGTTTTAGCAGACCACATATTTTGAGCTAATTCTGGGGTCAATATTTGTATAACTAACCACCCTTGTTTTCCTTCATGATTAAATATTTCAGCAAGATCAGGTAATTTTGCTTTTTTTATCCCGGTTAGGAAACCTTCTTTGTTTTCTATTTCCAAAGTCTTATATTCGTATTGCTTCATTTTTACTATTTCCTCGTAGTCGAGGTCATGAATATTTATATTAAAAACAGATGCTAATGCCTTTTTAGATTGCAGCGATGCTGATGCCTCGTTTTCAATTCGCTGTATTGTTCTTAGATTAAGGCCGGTTGCTATCGCTAGCTCATCTTGTGACCAAGATTTCTTATTCCTTAAAGCAATTACTAAATGTGCATTAATCTTCATAAATATCTATAACCTGTTATGTTGAGACCACTAAATTATCCATAAAAAGAGTGGATTGTTTTACGACGATACAACGAAACTATAACGACAATCATACGACACTTTAGCGACATTCGTTGGAATTAGTGTTTTAAATAACATTAAAGAGACTGATATTCAGTTTGCTATCGTGTGGAACCAAGTGGAGCCGAACAATTTATTTAATCAGTTAAGCTTATTGTGGCTGCTTAGTTAAGCCCTGCTAACACTTGTGCACGATTTTTGTTCAGGAAAGTTTGATAGGCTTCGTCGCCAAGACCAACGTCGATGAATAATTGTTTCATAATGGCCTCTGGGTATAAGTAAGCATTATAATCAGGCAACCAGCCGTTATTCATCATACTGAGTATCATGGTTTTGGCTTTTTCTTTGTGCTGTCGAAATAACAGCCAGCGCGCATAATAGATGTCTTGCCTGGTATTCCCTTGGTCAAAACTGTTATCAAGTTGATGAGCCAAGTCGCTAACTAATTGCATGCTACCTCGCCTGGCCTGTAATTGGACAAAATAGGTCAGTAAATTGCGATTTTTAGCGGTCACGGTTATTTCACCTTGCGTCGCTGGATTGAGAATATGCTTAGCAAGCTCAGGCTGTAGTCGTAAAAATTCCTTGTAGGCTTTTTCATCATCTCCCATTAATTCAAGCGCCAATAGATAGCCGCCGGCATAGCGAGCATTGTCTTGATGTATAGCTATACGTTGCTCGATAAAGGCAATAACATCTCGATAACTCCCTTGAGCGGCAGCCAAGGAGGTTTGAATAAACAGTTTAAATGATGGATTGACCTGTTGGTCTTGTAATAGCGTCAGTGTTTTAGCAACCGCAGTATGTTTTCCTAACGCCAGCTCTATCTGCGCCTGAGTTAGTTGATAAGAGCGTTGTTTGTGCATAATTGAGGGATGTTTTTTTGCCCATAACAAAAACGCACGAGCTCGGTCGATTGTCAGCGGCAAAAAGTCCAGCTCTTCAATCGCCCGGTTAGTGTAATCAAGTTGTAAGTCTAACGCCCGGCGGTAGTAAAATCTTGCTTGCTTTTTTTTCCCTGCATTGAGGTAGGCATAAGCTAGGCTACGATTGATCATCGGTGACATAGGCGCTAACTCATAAGCCGTTTTGGTCATGCTTAGCCCTTGCTTGTAATTTCCCATTCTACGATTCAGCTCGGCGTACCACATATAAGAAAAAGGGTAATTTGGTGCCAGCTTTATGGCTTTTTCAAACAATTTTCCGGCCTGGATTTTTTTACCTTGGCTACTCAGTAGCATGGCCTGTGCCGCTATTGCCTGACCAAGTTCTGGTTGCTGTGCTAGCGCTTGTTGCAACAATGGGCGGCATTTTTTTAACGCTTGTTTAAGTGACCAGTCGGCATAAATATGCAAAGAATGATAGGTATCGCAAAGGCCAACTGCCGCTAGGGGGAATAATGCTTGTTGCTGTTGCATCTCTTCATAAACCGATTTGGCTCGATAAAGTGCCGGGCCATTACGTTGCTGCCACAAATGACGAGCCCGTAAGTATTGATCGAAACTGCGATTATCTATCAGCGCCGAATTGAAAGCGGGTAAGGTTTGTTGTCGCTTAAACAGCCCTAGCAAGGTTGCCACGATTGTATCTTGCAGGGCAAATAAATCATCAACTTCGCCATTAAAAACCTTGGCCCAAATCACATCTTGGCTATCAACCTGGATCAATTGCAGAAAAACTCGAATGCTGTTGTTTTGCTTATGAATCCTGCCTTTTATCACAGCTTGAGTGCTGGGCGACGACGCTGTTTTACTTAAGGAAACAACACGCATTTGTTGAATTTGCATTAATTGAGTGAGCAAAACATCGTTTAACGCATCGAGCTTTGCGGCCTGGCCAAGGTTCTCAGTACTTAAACGCTGTAATGAGATAGAGTTAATCTGCGCGATACTAAGCAGGTTTGGTTGCTGTTCAGGCTCTTGCCATGGTTTAGTAATACGCAAGACACTGATGACAAGTACAACAAACATCGCCATAAACAATGCAACAAGCCAAAAGCGCCACATCGTTAGCCAATTTTTTCTTAGCGTACTAGCGCTAAGCTGCGTTACATCTTGAGCAGAAGTGTTCTTGATGTTTATAAGATTTTTTGTTTGATTTGTTAATGTTGGCAGCATTTGTACTTGTGCAATAAGGCGATAGCCCTTGCCGGAAACTCGCTGAATATAAGTAGGCTCAGCCGCTGTATCACCTAATGCTTTGCGTAATTGTGCTATGGCCTGATAAACAGAGCTATCGCTTACCACTTGTTGTTGCCAAACCCTTTCCATCAGTGTTTCCAAGTTGAGGGGCTCACCTTCACCTTCAACCAAAACAAGCAATATCGCCATTACCTTAGGCACAAGAATGGTTTCATTTTCCGCGCAGGAAATTTTATTTAGCTCGGGCTCAACCTTCCACTGCCCGACCATAAAGGCCTTATTGTTATCCAAAAATATATTCCACCGCGAAAACTGAATATATTCTAACAGATATAGTACGATTTCGAACTATTCTAACTAGTTGTTTTTATTACATTCAAAAAACTTTTAGAAATGTTTTAGCTAAGTTTTAAGCATTTTTTGTCTGTCAAAGGCAATATCCCTTTAGCCAAATACAACACAGAGAAAAACGATGATAATGATCAAAAACAAATCAGGATTAAAACAACGCTTATTCGCCATGAGTTGTATGCTGCTTATCTTTTGTAGTCAGATCAAGGCTGATGAAATAGCCAAGTTGACGGCAAAAGAAAAAGCTTCTTGGGATAACGCTTATAATAGTTCAACAAAAGAGAGGTTCATTCCGGTAGAGCTTTTTACCGGAATAAAGTGGGATGGGAAACATGAATTAATACTAAAGGAGGCTGTTACCTCCGCCTCTGCCTGTGACCCTGTCATTGAAAAACGATGCACTATTTTTGACATTACGGGCCCATTTAAAACAGAAAAAAATGACACAAAAATTGAATGGGTTGGTAATGAAATCCCTTATTATCGAAGAACATTTAGTACCAGACGTATGGGGGCGGTTGAGTCTCTTTTTACCATTAATAATTCAAAAGATGGACTAGTGAGAATTTATGATAAGCGAAAACAGTGGGGTGCCAGAACTTATGATGGGTTAGGAAGTAAATTCCCCCTTGGTTACTGGAAGCAAGGTGAAGTACGTACTTACCCCTCACGTAGACCAACAAGAATCGAAATTATAGAACTAGATGGACCGAATCACTGTCTTACTTTTCGATGGGTAATAGGTAAGGGAGAGCATAGAAACATGGATAATAATTATACTTTTTGTCCTGAACGCGGCTTTACATATTTTAGTCACAACAATGAGGGCCCTGATACGAAGAAACATAAGCCTATATAAATTCTAATGCAGAGGCATAGTTCAATGGTAACTAGTATGTTGATTTCTTCTCATTTGGTAAGGCATGTCTCATTGTTTGAAGAGCCATAAACACTCATATGGCTCTTCGCACATAGTAAAAACTCTTGAGTCGTATCTTTTAGGCTGAAGTTACACTTTGAAAACATGATTGACATTTTTGAATCAAAATAGCTAAGGAAATGACAACGAAACTTCACAAATCACTAGGGGCAACTAAGAGCACAAAGGCGATCTAAACAAGTAGCAATACTTGTTGACCATTTCGTTTCAAACTCTAGCCATCGTTCATATCTATAGGTTATGTCATTATGCAGATATTTATACAATGTAGATGGAGGGGGAGGTGCAACATTAAGTAAATACTATTTTTATATAAACACACAATGTCTAGTTTTCAGGCAAATATAATGTGCCGTTTGCTCTAATTATTTCTAACCAGTGTTCAGACATTGCAAATGCACCATCAATTTCAACTGACGTTAACTGCTGATGCATCCTTTGTTGAAACCACGAAAACTTATTATACGTTTTGTTGCTTTGAGTAAGTTCAAGGATTAATTGATTAAATGCGAAGGATTTAACATAACCATGCTCGCCATAGTTTTGCGAATAGTTCATATTAGACAGACTAATTAATGCCTTGATACTACCGTTTTGAGCCGCTTGCTCTAAAAACCCGATTTTCTTTTCAATAAAGTTGTCGCGCATTTTCACAAATTCGTCTCTTTCAAGGTTTTTGTAACCTTGCGATTCCATAAAAAACTCAGGGGTAATACTACCAATATTTTCCTGTGCAGCTACGTAGCCATTAACTGCAGCAGTTTCTGAGTAACGATAAAATTGGTTTCGTTGCCTTTGTGTAATACCTGAACAATACTCGTATTTTTTTGTAATATTAGCCACAGCTAGTTCGTTATCGCTAAATTCGTAGACTTGCTCTAATTTCAGCTCAAGCGCACTGTCATCTACGGGGCTGTGGTAACAATACCTAAGGTTCATAGCAAGTACATAGTTTGCCTCGTTATCTCCATTTTCTGCGGCGAATTTAAGTCTTTCGAGTTGCTCTACTAGCTTTCCATCAAATTTCCAGTCTGGTCTATGAATAACAACTAATTGACCATTTTTCTCCCTTGTTCCTTCTATAATAGCCTTCGGCTCTGAAATGTTTGTAGGATTGACTGTGATTGCTTCTGCCTTGACTGTAGTTTTGAGGGAGTGATTAGTTAAATTAGTAAGTGCAATATTTGAAGAGTCGGCTACTGCTGGACTATCAGTCAAGTTTAAGAGATATGTGGTTAAGCAAGCGATCAAAATTATTAATAAGACCGACATCTTAATTTTGCCTTGAGTCATGAAGTTTTGTGTCCTTACATCAGTTCCGTATTTAAGTCTAAGTATCGGGATCAAGATACATTGTAATTGAGCTATTTCACAATGAACTTAAAACAGTAAAAAGCTAGCTTTTCTGAAGTTATAATTTTAACGTTGATTCGCATGTCTTTGCATAATTTATTTAAATCTTTTGCGATACTCTGACGGTGTTAAGCTTGTATGTTTTTTAAAAATACGTCTAAAGTAACTAATGTTCTCATAGCCTGATTCTAAAGATATATCTTCAAAAGAGAGTTGGGTATTGATCAATGATTTTTTAGCAAAGTCAATTCTTAGAAGTTGTAAGTAGCCATTGACTGACTCGCCCGTAGCCGATTTAAAGCGCCGATTAAATTGCCTGATACTCATACTTACACTTTCTGCTAAGTCGTCAATATTAATTTTTTCATTAAAGTTTTTTTCCATAAAACTTTGTGAAGATAATATTATACTGTCGCTGTGGTTTTTTTCTGGAATAAACATAGCGAATGGGGATTGAGAAATACAATCTAAATCAACCATAGTACAGCGAGAGCTTTGTAAGGCTATTTCACGCCCCCAATATTTTTCTATGAGATAAAGCGATAAGTTTAAATCGGCTGAAATACCACCACCGCAAAATAAACGCCCTTCATCCGTTACCAAAAGATCAGTTCTTAATCTCACCTTTGGAAAACGCAATGCAAATTGTTTTGCTAATCCCCAGTGAGTTGTAGCAGATTTACCATCAAGTAAACCTGTCGCCGCCAATGTAAAAGCGCCACCACAAACACTTGCTAAGTCAGCACCATTTTCGTATTTGTTCTTTAGCCACGCTACACGAGCAATATGGTCTTTGTCTTCGGGATTAAATAAAAAGCCTTGGGAAGGGATAATGATCAAATCAACATGTTTGATATCGTGCATGTCACATGTTGGAAATATAGGGATTTTATTAACGGTATTTACTGGCTTTCCATCAGCGGTAACAATTTTAACATCAAAAAGCGGGGATGGTTGTTGGCCCATCGTGACATTCCATAGAACACCTGCTTGCAAAAACATATCCATTGGAGACGCGATAGTTGACAGAATTGAATTTTCTGAAGCCAAAATGACCACATGAATTATTTGTTTGTCTACCAATGTCACTCTTCCTCAATTTATACGTTGTATTAAAAGTCACTATTGAAATGTCCTAATAGGACTCTTTTCGTCCATTCTAGCGCTTATTTGGCAAGCTTGTATAGATAATAATGATTGCATCAATTTATTCAGGGATAAAACAATGAAGGTTTTTCGGCTAGAGAACAAAGATATTATTCGATCTCTACAACAAAAGTTTCCTCTTATGGCTAACGACGCAACATCAGTTTTTACTGCTTCACGTTTATCGCGAGACAGTTGGCAAGGCACATCAATTAAATAATATTTTAACTCAAAAATGGAGTACTACACATGAAGTTACATGGCGCAATTATTTCACCAAACGTACGTAAAGTTGTTATTGCATGCATGATTAAGGGCATAGAATTTGATTCAAATATGATCGTACCAGGTCCAGAACTAAAGCAAGCAGAATTTCTTAAGCTGAACCCTCTAGGCATGATCCCTGTATTAGAGGATGAAGATTTAACTATAGGAGACTCTAATATAATTATTCAGTATTTGGATGAAAAATATCCAGATAGGCCACTATTGCCTGCTGAAGTTAATGACAGGGCTAAAGTTCGCTGGTTATCTGAGTATGCTGGAAGCGCATTATTTCCATGTTGCGGAAGCATGTTTAGAGAGGTTTTTGTCAACCCTAATTACTTCAAACAAACCACCAATCAACAGGTTGTTGACGATACAGTTAACAACAAATTTCCACCTGTGCTTGATTATTTAGAGTTGCAAATGCCAGAGCAAGGTTTCTTATTTGGTGAGCAACTTACATTGGCCGACATCAGCATAGTTTCCATGTTTATTACTGCTAGCTATGGTGGCTACCGTGTAGATGAAAAACGTTGGCCGAAGCTAAAAACTTATATAGCGCGAGCATTAAACTTACCGGTTTTTATCAAATGTTTAGAAACTGAAAAAGCCATGATTAAGATAATCACGGGGTAAGTCGTAATTGCCATGGACTAATTTATAAACTTCAGTTCATGGCGTTTCATTTTATAACTAACGATAATTGGAGAAATAACATGTTATCAACTGAAGTTTTCTATTTGGTACTTACTACTGGGCTAACGGGTGTTATTTGGATTTTTTATATTGGCAACCGGTTATTGGAGCTAGGTACAACAGCGACATTGAATAATCCGGCAGTAGGCCATGAGCCAAAAGCAAAATGGGCACAGCGCTTAATCCGTGCACATCAGAACGCAATAGAAAATTTAGTAATATTTGCAATACTTGTGGTTGTCATAGAGCTATCACAATTGAATAACGAAATAACAGCTTTAGCCACTTTAATATATTTCTATACGCGACTAGCACATGTCATCATTTATACTCTAGGTATTCCAGTTGCGAGAACCTTAGCTTTTATAGGGGGTTTTGCTTGTCAGGCACTCTTGTTTATTCAAGTGATATAAATTTTGATAGCAAGTACAGCTTTAACTATTGAGATAGATATATTCGCTATTGATACCTGTTTGAACTTATCCAATCAACATGTCCTAAATGGTATCTTTTCGTCTATTTCAGACCTTAATGCTCAGCTTAATCAATAGTAAAATATTCTACGTCAAAAGCATTTTTAAAACTTTAAATAGACAACGTTATCGAAAACTACCAAAGGAATTTTATTATGCACATTTTCAACAAATTAATTAATATACTAATTACCTGTTTTATTCTAGTTCAAGGAACTTTAGCCGTTGCAGCAACCACACAAGAAACCAAGTTGCATCATAGGGCTTTTACCAAAGAGCTAATAGATATTGTTAAGTCACAAATACACTACCCATCATTCGCAGTAGACTACGGTATTGAGGGGGATATTACTATACAAGTTAAGATTGACGAAGAGGGTAATCTTATTGCAAAGAAACTTACACAACGTTCTGGCTCAGGGCAACTTGATCGTGCTGTAATGAGAAAGATAGATAAGATTCAATCTTTCAAAAGAATTCCGAAGGAACTAAAACTGAAAGAATTCGATTTTGAAGTGCCATTGACTTTTCTTTTGCTAGAGTAACATGCTGGACTTCCTAATTTGAAAAGTAGACCTTCCGATTATCATGAGAAAATTGGCCATTAATTCACAAGTAACTAGAATATTAATGGCCAATCTTCGAGTTGAGATAGATATGAATTTAACTTGTCTGTTTTTCTAGGTCTTACTTCAACCTTACAAGATGAAATATTTATTAGGCAAACATGAAGGTCTCAACAGCTACCGCAGCAGTTCTTTATATAATCACATAGGCATGACTTCTTAGTGCATTGCTTAGTTAACCCTTCCATAGATGTTTCTTTTTACAAAATTGCAGAAATGACTAAAATTAAGGTGCTACAGCACCAGTTGCACTAAGAATCAGTTGCATTTACCAACTAAGCTCAAACCACAATATAGTTTTTACCGATATAAAAATCCTCTGCGAAATACTTAATCATGATATGCGATTTACAATATAAAGAACTTTCTTGACTTTAGGAAAGTATTTGCGCAAAATAATGCTTAATATAAAAAGAGGTGAACAATGACTAAATTACGTAGTCCACAATTTGGCGCTATATTGTTTCGTGCAAGTGAACTCATTAGTGTTCAAGGAGCAGAAGTTTTTGACCGTTTAGGCATTAGTCTTCATGCTAACAAAATTTCAATTGTTCTCGCCTTACATAGCAAGGGAGCTCTTTCTTCAACTGAGCTCTCTCAGCACATAGGTCTGTCGCGTCAATTAATTGAAAGTCGTCTAAAATCCAGCGTTGAAGACGGCTTCTTCATTTCGTTGCCAGACCCAAAAGACTCGCGGAAGCGCATCTATAATATCTCTGATGATTCAAGAGTCGAAGCAGAGCGCATTGTGTCTGTCATGAAAGATTTTGAACAAGTGTATTCAACATTATGGGAAGAAATCGGAGTCGAACTAGAGGGGGCTTTGAAGCTGATGGAGAAAGCCTTGGCTCGCAAGGCTTTGGCATATCGGCTTTGTGAAGATTTTCCAAAGTATTACAACGAAATAGAACAATAAAAACTGTTTGTATTCAGGCATTTTAACAAACGCAGTAAACCTCCTGATGAGGAGGCAATGAAACAATAAATGGAGCACATATGAAAAATATACTAAGAATTTTAATATTGGGAAGTTTAATATCTTGGCAAGTTCAAGCCAATACGGAAAATGAATTATCGTATGAAAAGCTATTGCCTCAGTATATTTCATGGGCTATTGCCACTGATCAGGAAGGTATGAAAATAGGTATCCCCTTAGATGAGAAAGAAATATTATTAGCTGAAAAAATAGGAGTTAAATTTCCTGAAAAAGTAAGAGTAATCTATGTAGATGAAGTACCTTATCCCTATGAAAATGAACACTTAAAGCAAATGGGCTTATCATTAGGGTTCATTGGCGATGGTATAATCAATGAAGCTCAAGCTTTTGGCTATTCGATTTATGTTAGAAAGGATTTAAATTTTACTTATAGTAAGTTAGCTCACGAATTGGTGCATGTGATGCAGATTGAACGTACTGGCTCGTTTTCTGTATACAGCCTTCAATATCTGACTGACTTGGCTAAATACGGTTACTCGAAAGCGCCTCTTGAAATTGAAGCATATAAAGCAAACACAAAGTATGGTGCACGCTAATTAACGGAATGTAATGCAAAATATGAATATTCGAATTTTTATTGCAGAATCAAAGGAACACTTTGAAGGCACAAAAAAGATTATTATCGCTTATTCGGAGTTCTTAGGTGTCGACCTATCATTCCAAGACTTCTCGAAAGAGCTTGAGCAGCTTAACGTAATGTATGGACTACCAACGGGGAATATGATTCTTGCGGAAGTCTCAGGTGAAATAGTTGGTGCAGTTGGCTTAAGGTATCAATTGTCGAATTTCTAGCGCAGGCTAAAAAGTTGGGATATAACTTGGTAAAACTAGACACCATTCCTGAACTAGATAGAGCGTTTTCTTTATACAAAAAGCACGGATTCGAATCAATCGGAGCATATCGCTTTAATCCTCATCCAAATACTATATTTATGGAGCGGTTAATTTCATAAAACAAAGCAGTCCTATAAAGACTGCTTTTTTATATATGCGGATCTTCACAGATCATGAGAGTTCTTGAACGAAACTTTCTGGGTTGTAGTTTAATTGAAAGAAATTAATTAAGAATGATGCGTCAAAATTCGTAAGAAAATTATAAAAAACGTCACCAAAAATAAGAAAATTTTCAAAACCCCTAAGCGATGTCTTGAATGATCACTTATAGCCAAAAGCTGACATTAGGCTTTAAGTTAATAACGTCAGTTGTGCATTATAGGCATTAGCGTTTGTTCTGCTAACGTCAGCTGTTCCGGCGGAGCAGACTTAAGGCAGACTGATTGATGCGACAGTATTACGATAATGAAGATCATATTGGTGAGCAGAGGCAGTATAAATTTATGAATTCTCCTAGGGTATTAGTAAGCATAAATCTATAATGAACCATGAAAGTTATTTTTTGGTATAGTGTAAAAAAACTAAAAGGCTAAGCTAAGAGTTTTGAGCAACGACTTAGCTCCTTGTTTAGTTGCCTAAAGTATTAAAAACTCAATAACAAAATTCTACGCCAATCCTACAAGGTTGTTATTATTCTTTGGTAAATAAATAGATATTACCTTCAATGTTTTCTTTTACGGCAGTGGTAATTTCATGTTTTGCGTTTACGTCATAATTCCAAATAAATCGTCCCGTTTTTAGTAATTCAACTTTTGATGTTTCTATTGAATATTGCCAAATATGATCTTGATTTTGATAACGAGATTTCCAATACAATTGATTTTCTATAACACGGGTATCACTGACGTTGCCTCTTTGCTCTTTGCTTAGAGAAGTATTAGCTTCAATATGCTCAATATTTAATAATTCACTATTGGCTGAATATAGTGTGTCACCTTTAAATAACCACCAAGTTTGCTGCTCAGGTTGATAATATAAAAAATCGGCCACGACTTTAAATTCAGCAACTTTTTCGCCATTAATATTGTAATAGCGCAAAAAACTACCGTCATAACTATAGATTTTATTATCCGTTAACCAACCAAAACTGATCGGTAAATTGTCAGTCTTTAAAAGGAAACTATAGGCTAATCCTTGGCGGTTATAAATGTAGGCACTATTATCACGGTTCGTTAAAATTAACTGTAAATCAGGACTCCATTGTATAAATTTCACTGTATCGTAATTATCAAAATAGGATAGCTGAAGAACTTTTTCGTTTTGATAGAGGTAAATTTGGCAAAAACCTCCGCGCCTTGACATAAACGCTGTTTCACCAAGGGCATTACTAACAGGTAGGTAATCTAAACTTGTACTGGAAAATATAGGCAAATTGTCTTTATCACGAATGTTAACTTGCCAATTTTCTGCGGTTGCATATATAGCACCGTTTGGGCCGGTAGCTATGGATGAAAATATGCCTCGGGCTGTTTGTGTTATCTGTTGACTACTTCCATCAATATCAACACTTTTTAACCCTAGGTGTTTAGATTTGTCATTAATTATTAAACGCTGGTTTTGTAAATCAAAGGCAGCAAACTTAACTGGGTGTGGCCATTGCATTAACGTATTGCCATTACTGTTTATTAATCGGCTATTGTACTCGTTATCTATTGCTACATAATAAATATCATTTTGCCAAGCTTTTACGACCGTTTTTAAATGCTCGTTTTCGTTCAGTAACAGGGGGATTTTGGTAAAAGTTTCAGACGCAATATCATATTGGTAAGGAGAGTAGTCGCCTTGGTGACGAAAGAGAACTATAAGTTGCCCTTTATTTATCCATACAATGCGTTCGAGGTAGTCGCAGCTTTTCTTGGGAGAGGATAACTGCTGTTTGTTTGATATATCAAGAATAGACAACTGACAGCTATTTCCATCAAATTGCCAAAAGGCGATTTGTTCACCATCATTTGACCAAACAGGATAAAACAGTCGGTCTTTACTGGTTACCAACATAGCGGTGTTATCGCTATTATCTATTTGTAACAATTGATATTCATCTTTGACAAAAGCAAAACTACCGTTACTTGGGTGAGGGGCTGGCCAACTTTCTAAGCCAAGCTCTGTTGTTATTTCACTGCTAACATAGTTAATTTTGCTTGGCTGTGTTTGCTTCGTTGAAAAATAAGCTATCGCGCTAAAGGTCACAAACAAGACGACTAGCCAAATAGTAGTTTTTGAGCTTCTTATATTTTTTCTTAACTCATTTTTATTGACTTTTGCGGAGTTATCTTTTTCTTCAAGCTTGGCAATAAATTGATAACCTTTTTTAGGGAAGGTTTTAATAATGCTCGATTGCTTAGGTGGGTCATTCAAGTTTTTTCGTAGCTTAGTTAGAATTTGATAAAGGCTGTTTTCTTCAACAACAGTGTTTGGCCATAAGGCTTCACTTAGTTGTAATTTTGATAATATTCGATCTTTATTTTCAATTAACAAGCACAATAACGCTGAAAGTTGAGGCTCTAACTTTTTGATTTTGAGCTGGTCGCAGTGTTTGATAGTGTCTTGATGACAGTCAAACTCCCAACCTGAAAAGTAGTATTTTTTGTTTGTCACAACAAATGAATCGCGCTTTGGTAATTAAAAGTGAAAATACGCTATTCAGAGCTTAAGTCAATAATAATCAGCTTTTTAAAGAATTTTTCAGAAAAACATCAGAAAAAGACAGTGTCAAAAATGCTCTAATTCACTTCTGTTCATTGTGTTTGCATAAAAACATAAACATTAAATAAATTGTCGTTAAGGAATCGTTTGAATGATGAAGTATCAACAACTTTTAACTTCGCTATGTTTAGCTCTCATGTCGCTTGGCGTGATAGCTGAAGATGATAAATCATTACTAATTGCTAAAGTTACTCAAGCTTATGGTGGTGAGAAATTAGTTAAGGCAAAAAACTTGACCATACATGAAAGTTACAAAAGTGCGATGTTCGGTCAAAGTGAAACACCTGAGTCGCTTAATTTAAGGAAGGTAGTGCAAACAAGTATCTTAGATTTTGAATCAAATACTGCTGAAGTCACTCAAAAATTTGCCCAGCGAGAAATAGATTTTTATTTTCGTAAAATTTATAAAAATGGACAGTTCTTTAATATAAATTTAGTAAACGATAGTTATCCAGAGCCTCAAACTACCAGCAGGTTTCAAGCAACAGGCTATATCATGCTAATTAATGACATTGGCTTAGCACGATTATTGATTGAAAACCCAAATGAGGTTGCTGTGCAAAATGATATCGTATTAGCAAATATTGCCTACGATAACCTTCAAATGAAACTTCCCAATGGTTTGAAGTTAAGCTTATATATCGACAAGTCAACAGGACGAATTCGTCATAGTATTCGTCATCATCGCACTTACGGGAAGATTCGCACCGATTTTTCAAACTACCAGCAAGTTGATGGCTTAACCTACGCTAGTGAAACAGAAGTTTTTTATGGTAAAGATCTTGCGATGGTCACTCTAAATAGAGAGGTACAGGTTAACCAAGTGCTAGAAAATAGTTTTGCACAGGTCGAGCTGTTTCACCAGCACAGTCCTGATTTATATCCTTTAGAAATGACGGTACGAAACATTGGTGAAAATGTTTATCTAGTAGGCAAGGGCGCAGTGCATTCAATATTTTTTGTTGAAGGTGATTTAGTATATGGGGCAGAGTCATATGCTGGCGTGATGGACAGATTTAAAGCACTGGAAAAAAAGTTAAATAAAAAGCTTAAATTACATTCATTAGTGGTTACCCATCATCACAGCGATCACATCAGTGGTATTAACGAACTGGCTAGTTCTGATGCTCAAATTGTTACTGTGGCTGAGCACTTGCCTGTTTTACAAGACAAACTTAAAGAACCACAACCTTTATCTCGATTCACTATAGTTGATCAGGCCGTCAAATTGGCAAATGGCAAAGTTCAAGTATTCGATATTACAACCGCCCATTCCGAGCATAATCTATTATTTTATATCCCAGCAGAGCAGTTATTGTTTGTTGCCGATCATTATCGCTCTAGCTATAAAGAAGAGGAGATTATTGCTTTCACTGATCTTTTAAACTTTCGTAATGCGATAGATAACTTACCTGTTACAGTTAAAACCTTTACTAGCGTACACGGCACTAAACTTCTTGATTATCAAACGCTCGTTGAAGCTACTGATAGTTATCAGGCGTTTAATTGTCAGCAATATGCAAGTATTTGTTATTAACCTAAGTATAAAGGAAAAATAAAATGAAGTATTTAAGCATTGGTCTATTGGTATTGCTTTGTCATTTTTCAGTATCTGCTAACCAACAGTCAGAAAAAGACCTTATTACTCAAGTTGTAAAAAATTACCTTATTGCGCAACATAAAATACAAGAACCGTTAATGGATGGGGCGCTGCATGAGAAACTAAAAAAGCGAACTTATTGGAAAGCTAACACGGGTGACGAATTTATCATGGAAACAAGCCGTAATACTATGTTACTCGTTGCAAAAAACTACAACAAAAGTGGCACTAAATTTCCGAACTCTCCTCGAGTTGAGGTTCAAGTTTTTGATATTGACGAACGAGTAGCATCAGTAAAATTGACAGCAGATGATTGGATTGACTACATGCATTTAGTTAAAACAGAGTCAGGGAATTGGAAAATTCTTAACGTACTTTGGCAATATCACGATACAAGCAAACATATTAGTAAATAGAGAGAAAAAATGAAAAATAGTAAAGTATTTATCCTAGGGGTAATAGGCGTAAGTTGTTTTTTGTCGGCTTCAGTAAGTGCTCAGCAACAACAAGGTGCTTCTTGCTTTGAAAGTATTATGTTTTCACCAAGTTTTATTGCCTTAGAAACAGCTTTTGATAGTAATTTACATCAGTGGTACAAACAATTATTCCAACTTGAAACAGTAAAAGAGTTTACCTTTCCTGATGGTAATACCAAGGGCGTATTGATGAAACGCGATGACTTTGTTGTTGAAGTCTTCAATAAAAAATCACTTAATGAAGATGCGCAGAAAAAAGGCCGAGGTGTTATGAAGTTTGGTTTTTTTACTGATTCTAATTTGCAGAACTTACAAGCTTGCTTAAAAACACAAAGTGTAAATGCAAAACGTATTTTTGAGGATAAAAATTTAAAAGCGAGTTTATTACTTGTAGAAGACCCCGAAGGTAATCACTTTGAAGTTATTGCCAAAAACAACTAATTTTCATTTGCTGAAACCTGACGATCGCAATTTATTAAAAGTATTATGTACATCTAAGAATTGTTAGGCAGCGGTGAATATTACGAAACTTCTGCATTTACAATAATTTTAATATTAAAGGGGAATTATATGAACTTACTTTCAAAGCACTCAGATTCTATTTATGCATTATTAAGAATAGTTTCAGGTATTTTATTTACATTCCATGGGACACAGAAAATATTCGGATGGCTTGCTAGTCACGAAACTGCTATTGGATCTCAAATGTGGTTTGGAGGGTTAATAGAATTAGTTTGTGGTTTTTGTTTGATAATTGGATTTAAAACTCGTATTGCTGCTTTCTTATCTAGCGGTACAATGGCTGTTGCTTATATACAATTTCATTGGACTTTTCGGTTTGATGAAAATTTCTTCCCTGCAATTAATAATGGTGATGCAGCGATACTTTATTGTTTTCTATTTTTATTTATAGCTAGTAAAGGAGCTTGTAAGTGGTGTTTAGATAAAATAGAAAGTGTTGATGAAACTGCCTAATAGCCTTTTTTATGAACCCTTTTGATAATAAAAGTGATGGCGAGTTTATAAAACATGGGCATTCGTGAACAAGGACAATAGCTAGATGAAAAAAAAGGCATTTGCAGCAACACTTGTTGCACTTTTAACTGCTAACGTACGAGCAGATACGGTTGGTTTATATCTGGGCAGCCAAATATGGCAAAGTGAAGCAAATGGTGTTTTGGGTGAAAAAAATACGCTAATTAACTTTGATTTAAAAAAAGAAAAGCCAAGTTATTATTTTGTTGCCGTCGAACACCCTTTTCCTTTGCTTCCTAATGTACGCATCTCAAGTACCACGTTTGAGACCACAGGTAAAACTAATTTAACGCAAGCATTTAGCTTCGGCGGAGGAAAATTTCCTGCTGAGGATGTTATTGAAGTTCCTGACGGTGAATTCATTATTGATACTAAGCTCGATACTAAGCTTAATGCCAGCTTTAACGTCAGCTATGTCGATTACACCTTATATTATGAACTATTTGATAATGGCTTATTTTCATTTGATTTAGGTTTAACGGGTAGAGATTTTGACGGCACTGTAACAGTTACAGGAACAACAGATGTTGTTGCAACCACTGATGTAAAAGATCATCCAGGACATACTCCTGATCATATTGGCTCTGAAATAACTGGTACTACTTCAGATAAGGGTAAAATACAAATAAACGAAATAGAGCCTATGCTGAATATTGCCACTAATATTAGCTTCCCATTGACTGGTCTAAGTTTATATGCTCAAGGTGATTATTCACTAAAAAATGAACATTCACTTTTTGAATATCAAGTTGGCTTAAATTACGACCTAATTGATAGCAGGATGATGGATTTTAATATCACCTTAGGGTATCGATTCGCGAAAATGGAATTTGAATATTTAGATGATTTATATATGAATATTGAGGTTAAGGGTGCTTTTGTCGGCGTGATAGCACACTTTTAATGGCTATGTTTTAACATGGGCGCTATAAAAACCTAACAAGAAAATAAACAAGGACAAAAAACAGCGGGCGTTCGCTTCGCTCCATTTTAGCCCACTATTTTTAGCCTGTTATTTGGGCGTTAGTTGACAAGAAGGTTTTAAGTATAAAAGTAGGTAAATCACATTAGTTTTAGAGAGTAAAGTTGATGATATAGAAGAAATCAATACCTTCTGTGAGCAAGCTTTGGCGATCGAATGAAGAATGATCTTCTAAATAGTTACAGCTAAATAAACAAAGGCCTATGTCCGCTAACGTATCTTTACTGACGTTAGCTGCTGATTATTCTTTAGGTCAAGAGCTAGCCATTAGCGGTCATTAAGTTTTTGTTAATCCTTGATTATATTTGGGAGAATATTAGCCCGAATTTACTAGTTGTCTTTGAGACGGATTTAAGACTTGAGTTCAAATTTGCTAACAATGGATAAAACTCCGTTAGTAGGCATGTTTTAGATTTTGTTATCTTGTTTTACTCGAAATCCATCAAGATAAGATATTGCAACTTGTTGAATAAAATTAGTAAGTTAGGCTTGTGTTGGTATCAACTGATGACATGTCAAGCCAACTAATTACAAGTCCTTTAGTAGGTGGTGAAAAGGTGTTGAATATACTGGTCTGTAGTAGTGTTTAAGTGATGAATTACAATAATTAGCACCATTGGTTTTTAATCAATTACACTACCGAAATACGTATTTTATGTAGTTTTAACCTGATTATTTTAACAATTTAGTTGTAATCCTCAGTGAAATTCAATCACCTAATGATACTTTTATACTGAAACTAATTTAAATTACAACTTGTTAAAATTATGTCATTAACTCAACTAGTTGATGAGTTGTTTTGTGTCAGGTAATTTTACAATATGGCTTTATTAAAAATTGTGATATTTGTCACTAACTTGAAATCGTTAAGAATTTTAAGTTTGGTATGATTTTTGTATATTAATGAATTACTATTTTAACAATTACCTACCCAAATTAATGGAAAGGGATTAAAAAGGAATATCAAATGAAATTTAAACTTTTGAAAGTTGCTACTGTTAGCTTGGTTTTATCTGTTTTTACTAGTTCGGCATTTGCGGGCTTAATTGTAAACGGTGATTTTGAAACAGGTGATTTTGCTGGCTGGCTTGTTTCACAATCTGGTGGTTCCACACAGACGGTTGTTCCTGCTGCTGGCGATCCCACTTTAGGCTCTTCACCTACGGCAGACTTTTATGCATTTGCTGGAAATCAAAGCGGTCCAAGTCAAAACATTTTTTGGCAATCAGTTATCGTTCCAGAAAACCTCTCATCAGCTAATTTTTCCTTCGATTATGCATACCAAAATTTTGGGGGCGGGCTCTTAAGTCCGGATACATTAGCAATCAATAATGGCGCTAATCAGCAATTTCGCGTCGATATCCTACTAGGTACATCACTTTTTGACTCTGTTACTTTAAGTGATATTGTTTTTAGTGCAGTTCAGACAAGTCCCGGAGACAGCAACACTCAAGCATGGACGTCTTTTAATCAAGATATCACTTCCTCTCTTTTGGGCTTACAAGGTCAAAATATTCTAGTTCGATTTGCTCAGGCTGATAATCAAGGGCCATTTGATATTGGATTTGACAATGTATCCATTATTGCAGAAACCACTGAAGTTCCAGAGCCATCAACACTTGCTATTTTTGCATTAGGAATGATTGGTTTAGCATCACGTCGATTTAAGAAACTATCTTAATAATTTCTTAAATTTTAAACTATAGAAAGCACCACTCGTTAAGTTTGGTGTTTTTTCTGTATCTGTTAACGGTGAAAAGTTAAACACCTATTGTTTAGTAACAGTGATTTTCATCGTAAATCACTACCATAGGATTCTTAATCCTAGGTACAGCCACCTTTTTAGTGATCACATTCTCAATCAACACCAATCACTAGCACAACTACACGTCAAAATGTCATTTTTAACGATAAATACCGATGAATTTACCTTGATAGCCATCGAAATATTAAAAATGAAACGAATCGATTAGCCAAACCTAACGTCCGGTTTCGTGATCGTTGTCGAGTTACAAAAATTCTCTCATCGTGTGACGCATTTCTCATTATTTGTGAAGATCCGCAGTTAACTGTGGATCGTCGAAAATTTCAAGAATGGGTGATTCGGGTTGATAAGCCTTATACAAAAACAGGTGAATTAATTTATGGTTTCTAGTGTCATATTTCTGAGACGCCTACCTATTGATTCATAAATAATAAGAATATTAAAAGCGAATATTCGAGTTTACCTAAGTACTCATTACTTTTTCTGTTTTGTCCGTGATAAACATATTTAATAAATTGGTTATTGTCGTCAGTAAAAAATCAGCTAAAAGTCATAGTGGCTTCAGGTGTTTTAGCGTTGACTCGTTTAAACTGGTGTCTTGTTCAATTATATTTAACGAAGTTGAATAATTCGTTTATCTCAAAATAAAGGTAATTTATGAAGAATTTTTGTAGTTTAATTATTCTGCTGTTTTCTATGCTAACTTTCAGTAGCCATAGTTTTGGTCAAGATGAGTTTCCAGTCATGGAAGGCCCTTATCTTGGGCAAAAGCCACCAGGCTTAATCCCTGAGGTTTTTGCTCCAGGCATTATTTCAATTAGTGGAAGATCCGAATACGGTATGTCGTTTTCTCCTGATTTAGATGAAATGTATTTTACCGTTCAGAAAAAATACGGAATACCTGCTGATATCTATTTTTCAAAACGTGAAGGCAATCAGTGGACACCGTTTAAAAAAGCCAATTTTACCCAAGGCAAAAAAGCTGGAGAAATGGAACCCAATGTGAGTTATGACGGTAATAAAATATTTTTTACCGCGTATAACCCTGATTTTACAGACACTAAAATTTGGTATGTAAATCGTCTGAGCAATGGTTGGAGTAACGCAATAAAACTTGACTCACCTGTAAATGAAGATGAAGTGATGACGTCAACGCTGGCGAAGAACGGCGATCTTTTTTATACCAATTTATCTAAAAGATTTAAAACCTACTATTCTCCTCACATAGATGGCAAATATCCAAAAGTTCAGGCAGCTGACATCGAGTTTGGCGGTCACGGTTTTATTTCTCCGTCTCAAGATTATTTATTAGTAGATGCTCGAAACCAAGAAGACGAAAATAAAAAAGATGCAGATCTTTATGTTTATTTTAAGAAGAACGATGGTACATGGACAAAACCAATAAACCTTGGCTTTGAAGTAAGCTCAGCGTTTGATGAAACAGTTGCAACCGTTACGCCAGATGGTAAATATCTATTTTTTAGTCGTCGTACAGAAGGCGAACAATTAAATCTTTATTGGGTGAGCACTAAAGTTATTGAGAAATTGAGACCAAAATTGTGATGCATTAAAAAAGTTAAAATCAAAAAAGCCCTTTAGTCATTTTATAACTAAAGGGCTTTTTAACAAATTTACAATTTGTTAGCTTATAACGACTTTAATTCATTAATATAAGCGTCTGGCGTAAATTCACGGTTTAAGAAGTCAGCAACAAATTTTGCTGCGGGCTTACTGCCTGCCGCGCCCAATACCTTATTACGATACTCTGCCGCCACGGCTTTATTTCTTATACCTTCTTGCTCAAATCGAGAGAACAAATCAGTAGCGATAGCCAATGACCATTGATAAGTATAGTAGTCAGATGAATAGCCATTTAAATGACCAAAGTTAGTATAAAAATGTGTGCCTTCAACATAGGGATGTGGCGCATATTGTTTTTGGAGGCGAAGCATAGTTTCATTTAGATCAATTTTAGCTGGATCTTGGTTGTAATAGTTTAACGCTAAATTCGCATAGAAGATTTGCGTAGCAGTACCTGTAGCTTGACCAAAATCACGTGCACGATTCATTTTTTCTACTAATGATTTTGGAATAGTTTCGCCTTTTTCATTACTAGCAAAGGTTTTCAATGTATCGTAATCCCAAATCCACTCTTCTAACATTTGTGATGGCGCTTCTACAAAGTCTCGCTCCATCGTCATGCCTGAAATGCCGTACCATTTTTGATTGCCTGAGAACATATTGTGAAGTAAGTGACCAAATTCATGTAGAAAAGTCTCTACCTGACTATGCTCCATTAAGCCTTTAGGAAAGTTCTGTGCTAAACCTGACATAGGTATTTGCTTGTCTTTAATTCCCGTACGAAGGGTCCAATGTGCGGCGTGTTTATATTTGTTATCACGTGGATGATTGTCCATATAAAAACGGCCTAATAATTTGCCGTTTTCCAGTATTTCATAGCTCTCTACATCTTCATGCCAGGTCTCTGTTTTCCATGGGCGTATTTGAACCCCAAATAAGTCTTGTGTTAAACCAAAAATACCCGCGCGTACTTTGTCATATTGGAAGTACTGACGTACTTCTTTAGAGTCCACTGCATAGTCTTCTTGGCGAATTAAGTTCATCAAATAGTTTGCTTGCCAAACTTGCACTTGCGTAGCGTTCGGGTCAATTTGTTGTAAGCGTTTTAATAAAACAGCAAGTTCTTTTTCAACCGGTGCTTTTAAAGCGCCGCCAACACGGCTTAAAAACGCATTCGCATTACCAGGGTTATTGATCATTTTGGCGCTCATGCTTAATGCTGCGTGATTGTCATAATTCAATAGCTTCGCCAGTGCATGGCGTTTAGTAATAAGCTTTTTCAATACTTTTTCATTTATTGGATAGCCGCGATCACGAGATGCAATACGTAATTTATGACGCAATTCATCGTTTTCACCATAAGTCATTACAGGTTGTATATCTGGATAATCCGTGGTGATTTTAATTAGCCCTTGCTCATTTACAGGATGGTTAGCTAAGTAATCTTCTGGCAAACCAGTAAGCTGCTCTGCAGAGGCCATTACAAAACGAACGTCTTCACGAATGTTTTTGCTAAATTCATTACCAATTTCAGTGATTTCTTTTTGTAGAGAAGTAATTTTTTTACGTACGTCTTCACTTCTGTCAACACCTGCTCGCTTGAAGTTTTCTAAACTACGTTTAAGCATGTATTGTTCTGATTCACTAAGCTCGGCAGTATCTATAGCCGAAAGTTGATCGTAATAACCACGTGACAAACCAACCTTAGTGTAAAATTCTGAAGCTTTTTGACTACACTGAGTAGCAGCATCACGAATGTCAGCGTCGGGGTGAACAGCTTTGATGTGCCACACATGACGAATAGGTGACATGCCATCAATTATACTGTCAAAACTGCCAACAACTGAATCCAATGTTGCCATATTTGTTTGTTGCTCTAATGCAGCAAAATCCTGATCTGTTTTATTGAGTACTTGTTCGCAAAGTTGTGTTATTTCACTGGCTGATAAATTTGGCTTGATGCCTTCAATGATCATTTTCTGTTTTGGTGATGTGATTTCTGACTGGTTGTTTACTTGTTGCTCTGAAGATTGGCATGCGGCTAGCGCACTGACCAAACTAAGCGTTATTAGTGTCTTGTACATAATTTCATCCGGTATTTATATTAATAGTTAGTTACCCTAAGTTTTCACAGTAGCAAGGATTACGATGTCGCTAAACCTTAATCGCATATAATTATTAACAAAATGTAACGTACGGTTTAAATTAGTTTGACAACATATAAGTGAGGATACCCATCAAAATTTCCTAGTTAATAAGCACTCATGTTGCAGCGCATTTTGTAGTTCAAAAAACTAAAATATTTCTATATTACTAAATAATAAATTTTTAATAGGACATATTTATTTTTGGTCAATACTCTTTTAACAATTATATTGAATAAAAATGACAATAGTGATGCGCCAGTTGATGAACATTTTCAGTCTTGGGCTATTATCCAAAGTGGCAAAGCTGGCAAGTTTCGATTCAAAACAATCATGCCTGGTGCCTATCCATACCAAGCTAAACTGGAAGACCAACGAACACCGCATATTCACATGAAAATAGGAAAACACGGTTACGAACCTGTGATAACCCAAATGTATTTTCCTGACCAAGCGCAAAACAAAACGGACGGTTTACTTCAACGCAAAACAAAAGAACAACAAGCAATGATGACTGCCTAAAACACCGAGCAACAAAATGTACTGCTTTACAACATATTCTTAGAGAAGATCTAACGCTATATGAAAAATAGAGGGTCAATAACACTTGAGAATAGCAATAGCTATTATGTGTCATCGACCCTTTTAACCATCTATAACGGTCTATTAAAAATTAATTAGCGTTTCGCTTTTAAATCGACATCGGTATCTGCAAATAAGAAAATCGTAGCTGCATATGCCGCTACATTTTGTGCCAATTCATCCGGATTGATTTTATCTAAAGTATCATCTGGTGTGTGATGTAAGTCGAAGTAATCAGTACCTTCTTGACTTAAGCGAATAGTTGGCACCCCTTTCGCAGCCATAGGGATAATATCTGGCCCGCCACCTTTAACATCTGAGCCACCACGAATAATGCCTAAAGGTGCAATGATTTTGGCAATTTCATCGGCCAATTTAGAGGCTTCAGGATTAACGTTAGAGGCTAGGCGCCAAATATTTCTTGCGCCAAAGTCAGATTCAGTTGCAAGCACATGGTTATCTAGATTGTTTTCGTGCTGCTTAGCATAAGCATACGCGCCTAACAATCCAACTTCTTCAGCACCAAACATAACAACACGAATAGTACGTTTTGGGCGCTTAGGTAAGTTAGCAATTAATGTTGCTGCTGCTGTGGTGATCGCGATACCCGCGCCATCATCAACTGCACCAGTGCCCAAATCCCAACTGTCTAAGTGGCCGCCAATAAGCACGATTTCTTCAGGTTTTTCGCTACCTATAATATCCAACACAACGTTACCGCTGGTGACTTCGCCTTTCCAATCAGAGCCAGAATGAAGCGAAATAGATAATGGCTTACTTAAGTTATGTAAACGACGTAAATGGTCCGCGTCTGGATTCGAAATAGCAATTACCGGAATATTTGCCCATTTCTCACCGTTTTTGCTCATCATGCCTGTATGTGGAAAACGATGGGAGTCAGAACCTACGGAACGAATGATTAATGCACTTGCGCCGCCACGCTCTGCATGTTTCCAGCCAGTTCTGCGCTTTTGGTTTGATTGACCATAGCCAGCGCCTGTTTGACTTTTTACCATAGGCTCGCCATCTACAAAGGCCACTTTGCCTTTTAATGTGCCGTCTTCAACCGATTTTAGTGCATGAATGTCTCTAAAATAAACAATAGGTGCATTGATCTCTTTGTCACTTGGCGCTGCGCCCCCTAATGCTGAACCATATAATTCTTGGTTGTAGGGTGAAGTCAGAGCAATATGCAAGTGACCTCTGTCCCAAAATGGCATGGTAAATTCTTCAATTGTCACTTTATCAAAGCCTAACTCTTTCCCTAATTTAACCCCCCAATCACGTGCGCGCTTTTCTGCTTCAGAGCCTCCTAAGCGAGGACCAATTTCAGTGGTTAATGATTCCACAATATTAAAAGCTAGATCGCTTTTAAGTGCTGTGTCCATTAACTGCTGAGCAGCTTCTTTTTGTTGTGTTGTGATCGGTGATTCTTCTGCAGCTAATGGCATACTCGATACACATAACAACGCACTGAGCGCCACATTTTTCAATAATTTCATTTTTACTCCATGAGGTGAAAATTTAATCGGTGAGTTAGTTTTAAAATAAAGTATTGTAAAGACCCAATCTTTAAAAGCGCATTATGCCAATGCTTTTAATAAACGACAATCCGTACTAGGTAACTAGGGCGTATTCATTTCTCGGATTGTGTAAACAATAGTTGCAGCTGAAAATAAGGATAAGTGGCTTATAGCTTTGAGTGACCCTCTCTATGCTATAGGAATTATTTATTTTTAGAGAGAAGTATTAGTCAAATTTACAGAAGCCATAGCCTAGACATATAAGGTAATGGGGGCTTTGGTGGCACAATTGTATCTCAAAGATGGTGCACTTTATCAACAGGTGACACGTTTCTCATTGTTTGTGTGTGACTAAGCATAATGTTTGGGACTATCTCATATTTAAGTAGCTTATTTTAATGGGCTAAAACAAATGAGATTTTGTCGATTTCTTTGTTTTTCAATCACAATATCTGATATTCAGTCAGCAATCTTAATGATCAAAAATAGCCAACATTAGCTTGTGAGTTATTAACGTCAGTTCAAGTACTTGATGTAGCCATAACCATATACAATATTTATATGAATTCGTTATGGCAAAATTAAAAAGTATTATTTAAAAATTATTTTCCTTAATCGATATTCACCTGTTAACTCTCTAACTTCAGGGTATTTAGCCGAAGTTTCTTGAGAGATTTTTCTATTTGCTTCGCCCCATTTTTTCATGAATTTATCATATTTAGCTTTATTTGGGTCTAAATCTTGAGAGCTTGCAAATGTGACTGTCAAAACTAAATTGAAATCACCACTTTGCGGAAGTTCACTAGCCCATATGTTCCAATCTGTTATGTAACCTAATTCTTTTTGGATTTCTACTGCCTTTATCCAACTTTTAGCTAATCCAGCTAAATAAACATCTTCCATATTTGGATCTACTTTAACTGTAGTTACAGAAAGTATCTCTTTGCCTAGCTCATAATCTTGAAACATTTCTAATCGGTCTTTTGCTACAACTTGTAAACTCATCAATAGAGTTAATATATAAATGCTAGTTTTTTTCATTGTTTTTCTCCTTGAGTTAATTTCCCTAATACACAACATAAATCGCATTAAGCTCAAAAAGTATAGTTTAATATTTGCTCGTTTTAGAAAAATTAAATATATGTATGAAAATTAATGGGCGTATCAAATTTAATCGTCAATACATGAGTTTTAATTAACTAAATACAAAAAACGTCAGTTGTGTATCTTTGTTAACATTGAGCCAGTGACTTCTTGAGTTAGCCAATTGCGGACGTTAAGCCTTTGCAAATTCAGGAGCATACTTAGGGTAATATTAGCCAAGATTTTCTGCTCACTTGTGGGGCTAGATAAGCCTTGAGCTCAACTGGTCAAAGCCGACTGTAGACTTCAAATTCACTAACAACGGATAAAACTCCGTTAGTACGCATATATTAAACTTTATTATCTTGTTTCATTCGAAACCCATAAATATAAGAAAGTGTAATTTACCATTTAAAATCATTACCTTGAGTATGTAGTAACACAGGCGAATAACATTTTAAGCAAACTGATTACAAGTCAGTCGCTAGGTGTTGAATATACTACTCTGTAGCGGTGTTACTGTGATTGATTTCAATATTTAGCACCACTGATTTTTAAATCAATTACACGACTGAAATACGTATTTAGGTAGTTTAAAGCGAATGTTTTGAGGATTTTTATATAATTACAGATGAAATTCAACCATCTAATTCGTTTTTTATACTAAAGCTAATATAAATTATTGTTTGTTAATATTCTACGATTACTCAACTAGTGAATGAGATTGATTGTGTCAGTATATTTTACAATGTTAAATGATATTTGTCAGTAAAATCTTTCATCATATTGAAATTGTTTAATATTTTATTTTTGGTGTGATTTCTGCATCAAAGTGAATAACACACTATTTTAACTAATACCTACCAAAACTAATGGAAGGGATTAATAAGGACTATCAAATGAAATTTAAACTTTTAAATACAGCTATAACATGTCTATTGTTATCTCTAAGTAGTTTTGCAAATGCTGGATTGATAGAGGTTGATTTCTCTTCAGGAACGGATTCAAATAGTTATTACGGAACCTATGAAGAAGACGGATTTAATTTTTTCTCGGAAGTAACATCTGATCACTATGACTGTTTAGCTAATGATTCAAGGTTTTGCTTCCACGATGGCCAAGCAAATTCAGGGGATAATTGGATAAGAGTGACGTATGATAGTGGCTTATTTGATTTTTCAGAATTAGTGATAAGTTCGATAAGTAGCGGGTTATCAATTCAATCAAATTTAGGTCATAGTGCATTTTTAACTTCAGCCCAGAGCGGTTTACAAACCTTTAATTGGTCTAATGTTAGCTATATTCGTATGAGTAGTGCTGATGATACAACTGTTTTCATTGATACCTTTCGTGCAAATATGGCTCAAGTACCCGAACCATCAACACTTGCAATTTTTGCATTAGGGATGATGGGTTTAGCATCACGTCGATTTAAGAAATAATCTTAATTATTTTTTAGTATTTAAATTCTATAAAAACACTGGTTGTAATGATTTAATGCCATTCGGTTAAGCTGTTTGAGGCTTATATCGAAGAGGATAACGGCTTGGTATATAAAGCACCGAACGTGGAAACGTTCGGTGCTTTCTTTTATCTGGCAAGATAAATGGTTTTACACATAACCAATTGTGACAAAATTGACCTAATTCAAATAAAATAGAGTTTTTATACTATTTTTACTTTACAAAGGTAGAGTTCTTACTCTATAATTCACTTGTTCCTAACGAACACTTATTGTAATAATTTTATTCTAGCTTTCCCCATAGCTAATACGCCGATACCATTTTTGTTATCGGCTTTTTTATGTCTAAATTTTATGCTGCGTTTTTTTCAGAACAAAATTTACGTGATTTCGCATAATATTGGAGACTACCAATCAGCAATGAACTCAAGGCTCATGGCTGACAATAACATTCAATCTATGTGAGCAACCTACTGCAACAAAGCCGACCTAATTCATCAGTTAGAATCATCTGCTTTATTGTCCACTTGGAGCTATAGCTAGCCGGTGGCAGTATAGTGGCGTGTTATAACAAACATTCATATTGAAAAAAACCAAAGTTGATATTCACAATCTTAAGCTATATATTTGTTATTGTGGATGAATATCAATCAAAGTTTAGGCATTGCTTGTTCAGCCCTTCACCTATATTTATGGATAAATTACGCTACATTTCATTGGGTACGGTTGGTTTTCGTATATGCTTTCCTTTACAAGGCAAGATTGAACTTTCCGCTCATCGCGTTGAAAGAGAGCCTGAAATATTCCTTGAAGATTCGATTACTTAATAGAGAATAATAATGAAAGTACTCTTTAAAATTTTTGCTGGCATCGTTGTGGTAGTGATTATTATCGCTTTCTACCGAGCTAATACGTCATATGTAGATACACAATATTACCCAGCAAATGAAACACAAAAAGTTGCGGTAAATGTTGATAAAGCAATAGATACATTTTCAAAGGCTATTCAAATCGCCACTATTTCTAAAGATTACCCTGCAAAGGTGACACCTGAACCCTTCTTGGCATTTCACCAACATTTAATCGACAGTTTTCCTACCGTGCACAGTGTTGCAAGTAGGGAAATTATTAATAATTACAGTTTAGTATATAAATTTTCCGGTTCAGACAGCAGCCTAAAGCCTATTTTATATATGGGCCATATGGATGTTGTTCCCGTCGACGATGATACCTTAGATAAATGGAGCCATGCGCCATTTTCAGGAACCGTTGCTGATGGAATCATTTGGGGTCGTGGTGCCATTGATGACAAATCAACAGTAATGGCATTAATGGAAGCCATGGAGATTACCCTCACACAAGGCAAAGCGCCAAAACGTACGATTTATTTTGCTTTTGGTCATGATGAAGAAATTGGTGGCAGCCAAGGTGCGAAAAAAGTAGCAGAGTACTTTCAACAAGCAGGCGTAAATTTCGAATTTGTTTTAGATGAAGGTGGCTTGATCACAGAAGATATGATCGATATTGTTGACCAACCATTGGCGATTATTGGTATCGCTGAAAAAGGTTTTATGAATATTCGTTTAATTGCCGAACGTCCAGGTGGTCATTCTTCAATGCCGCCTGAAAATACCGGTCCGGGCATATTAGCGCAAGCAATTGTAAAACTTGAGCAAAACAAATTTCCCGCCACAGCAAAGTACACTAACATCACTTTCGATGCCGTTGGCAGTCATTCGGGGTTTTTCATGCGCTTTATCATGGCAAACCAATGGTTAACAGAGCCATTGATCATTAATCAAATGTTGAACACACAAAGAACTGCAGCAGGTGTGCGTACAACTACCGCAGTAACAATGTTAAAAGGAAGTAGTAAATCCAATATATTACCAACCAAAGCAAGTGCAGTGGTTAACTTTAGAATTTTACCAGGGGAGACAACCGATACGGTATTAGAGAATGTCAAATCAATCATCAATGATGACCGTATTAGCTATGAAGTATTTATGGCAAATAACCCCTCGAAAGTATCGAGCACTGAAAATGTTGGTTATAGATTGATTTCACAAACTATACGAGAATTCGCTAATGATGCTTTAGTTGCGCCATATTTAGTGATGGGAGGAACAGACTCTAAACATTTCTATCCGTTAACCGATTCAGTTTATCGATTTTTGATGATACGTGCTAACCCAAAAACGATGAAGTTAATACATGGTATAAATGAGCACATCAGCATTGAAAATTATGTGATGAGTATTCAGTTCTTCCATGAGTTATTAAGAAAGTCTGCATTTGACAATGAAGCGCCAAAATAACGCTCATTGTTAGTATGAATAGCTATAAAAGCTGCGTTTTAGTACCTAGAATCGTTTCTTTTTATTCAGTATGGTAATACGCTTTTAGTGAATAGAGTTCATGTGGTAATCATTTATCCTTCACTCTGTACTACCCATGAAAGTGATCATAAATATTGCTGATTGAGTCTCAAATATGATGATTGAAATGTCGTCGTATCAGTAAAGTGTTCTTAGTGATTTTCCTTTAAAAACAACTAACCGTAACTGAGACTAATCTCAATCATTATGCAGGGTCACATTTAAAGCATGGTTATTAAATATCAGCCTCCATTATTTGCACTTTTCTATGAATAAACATTTTTGCCAGCTGCATTGATACTTTGCCAAAATCCCAGAAAACCTTGGTATTTGCATTGATATTTACTGCTACTGCCATTTTGTATTTAGGGATGACCATTAACCAGCTTTGTGCACCTCGTGATACGCCACCATGATTAGCAAAAGTTATTTCACCAATGGTGTCATCAATTTTTCGGGTAATTACACGCCAACCTAAGGCGTAGCCATTTGGCGTTTCATCGCCATTGGGCAAAACTTGTGGCGTCCAAAACATCTCTCTTGTTTTTGCTGAAATAAAGTCATCTTGAAGAAAGGCGGCACCTAATTTTACCAAATCACTCGAGGTTGAAATAAAGCCGCCTCCTGCTAGTCTGTGACTAAGGTCTACATCACGCCACTTACGTACTTGTTCATTTCGGCCTTTATTATTCCAATAAAAAGTTGCTAAATTGTCCTGTGAGTTAGCTTGGAATTCTGCTTTGGTTGCCGCCATATCTAGCGGAGTGAATACTTGATTTTGCATTATTTCTAAATACGATTTATCAGCTGCTCCTGCCATTGCTGCACTCAACAATACTGTGCCAAATGTTGAATAACTAAATTGTGTGCCTGGCGTGAACAATAGGGCACTGTTATCAAAAATCGTCAACGCATCTTTTACTTGCTCATATCGAGTAGCAAGCGCAAGCGTACGGTATAAACCTAAATAGTCACTATTGTCTTTATAGTGAGGCAGCCCAGCTGTATGAGATGCCAACTGACGAGGTGTAATATTGTGCCATTGCTCATTGGGTAAACTTATTAAGTACTTGGCAATGGGGTTATCCAGTTCAATTTGCTTGGCATCTACCATTCTAGCAAGTGCCGTTCCGGTTAAGGCTTTTGAAGTACTGCCTACTCTAAACTGAGTATCGGTATTTACAGGTATACTACTCTCTATACTTGCCCAACCGGCAGCACCAGCCCAAACCAATTGGCCATCTATTGCTACTGCTGCTGAGATACCTGGTGCATTAATACCAATGGCATGAGCACTAATTGTTTGTAAAGCATAAGTACCCGTTTGCTGGTAGGTTTTGTTATTTATTTCCTGTTGTGTAGGGAAGGGATAGGGAATATCAATAAATTGATGAAAAGGGAGGAAGTCTACTTTGCCTTTATGCGCCATAGCTTGATAAACAGGCCAGCTAACGTAGCTAATTGAAAATAGTAGGGCGATAACTAATAGGGTAATGCTGTGTTTTGTTAACATCATTTAAATTCCTTAATTGAGAATTATAAGATGTTAAAAAATATAATAAATAAAAGCTTATCAATTTCAAAAAACTCTGATCATTTTTGAAATTGAGTTCGATATTCTTTAGGTGTCTGTCCAATTTTGGCTTTAAAAGCACGATTAAAAGTGGCAATTGAGCCATAACCTAACTCCAAAGCGATACTCAAGATAGGTTTTCGTATTAGGGCTAAATCTTCCAATTGTTTGCAAGCGGCTACTATTCGATAACTATTTAGAAATTCTGAGAAGTTCCTAAAACCCATATGCTGATTTATCATTTCACGTAACTGGTGTTCAGGTGTATTTACTTTATTCGCCAGTACTTTAATGGTTAATTCTGCTTCAGTATAAAAACCTTCAGCCATGACCTTTACCAGCTTTTGATGTGTTGCTTTATACACTAAAGGAATTTCAGCTGTAATTTTCTCTTCTTTATTATTTACTGAAATCGTTACATTGGCTTCTTTAAAAAAACCATTAAAAAATAGCGCTATAAAAACAACGCAAGAAAACAAGATCAGTACAGCATTAGCTAAACTAAATACAACAGAGCCTCTAATACTGACGTCAGCTAATTCTAAGAGCACCAGAATGGATAAATAAAAGCAGGTATAAACAATGACTATCTTTCGGGCATTCCTACGGGCATTAACCAAATCATCAGGAAACTCTTTCGCTGTGCGCACAATAATATGTAAAAGTAGGCAAAATTCTAATGCATGATTTATTTGGTGAAATACACCTCGACCATGAAGAAATCCGAAGAAATATATAAACCAAAGCAAGGCAATAACAATAGCTGCCTTTAGCCATGAAGGAACAGCGCTAAAAGATGCATGTCGATTAAATAAGGTAAACACTAAGCACCAGAATATATAGGGTGCAACTTCAGTGAGTAATAAGAATAACCCTCTAAACGGGCCGAAAAGCTGTTCAGAGCTCGGCGCTGTTAACAATAAGTAGCAAGATAAACAAACACAAGTCAGTGCAATTAATAGTGACTTTACCTTTACTTGACGTAACAAATGGTAAATCGTTAGCACCGACAGCTGACCAATTACCAGCAAGCGCAGGAATAAATCAATCAGCTCAATAGGTGTAAATTGCACAGCGATAAAACTCTAGGTGAAGGTTACTTAATCTACTTGGATTTCCTCTGTGTCATCTTGAGCAAACCAATCACAAATAACATTATCAGCTTGTTCAGCACCTGTGCGTTTAAGAGAAGAAAAAGCTTGCACCTTAATATCGCCATTCAGGTTAGCAAGCACTTTTTTAACTTTTAGCACTTCGGCGCTACGTTTACCTTGAGATAATTTGTCGCATTTGGTTAGTAACGCTAATACAGGTAACTCACTGTCTACAGCCCATTCAATAAGGTCCATATCAAGATCTTTTAATGGGTGTCTAATGTCCATTAATACCACTAAGCCTGTTAAGCTTTCACGCTTTTCCAAATATTCACCCAGTGCTTTTTGCCACTTTTTCTTCATTTCTAACGGTACTTTGGCAAAACCATAGCCAGGTAAATCAATAAGGCGTTTGTTGTCTGCAATTTCAAATACATTTATTAACTGGGTACGCCCCGGCGTTTTACTGGTGCGCGCTAAACTTCTTTGGTTAGTTAAGGTGTTCAATGCACTCGATTTACCAGCATTCGAGCGGCCCGCAAAGGCCACTTCAATGCCACTGTCTTCTGGTAATTTGCGAATATCAGGCGCACTTATGGTAAAAGTGGCTTTACTTAAATGTATAGTTGTAGAAGACAAGGGCTTAACTCAGTTAATTTAGAAAAATAAATAAAGTAGCATTATAACGTTTTCTGTTAGTTTTTTGCCTAATAATTTAAACAAATTAGTTAAATACAGTGTTTTTCAAAGAATTTTTAAGTGTGATGCTGTTAAACATCGGTTATATTAGTGTAAAATGCCGTCACTTTTTTTAATCAATTTATTTTTCAACAAGCAGAGAGCAACTGAATGAAAAAAATTATCTTTACACTATTGTTAACAGTGGGTGCTATAAGTGCAGCTAATGCAGTAGAAGGCGATGCTGATGCTGGTAAAGCAAAAGCTGCTATGTGTGGTGCTTGTCACGGTGCAACTGGGGTAACCCCAAATCCAGTTTATCCTGATTTAGCTGGTCAACATGCTGCTTATATTGTGAAACAATTAGCTGATTTTAAATCAGGTACTCGTACCGATATGATGATGGCCCCAATGGCCGCTGGTCTATCTGATCAAGATATGGCTGATTTAGGTGCTTTTTTTGCTAGCCAAAAACGTGCAAGTGAGCGCACAGAAGCCGTTGCTGAAACTGGTGCAGCTCCTGCGGTAGCCGCTGAAGCCGGTAGTGTTGAGCTTGTTAGCTCAACAGCTGCAAAAGCTATTTATGCTGGAGATGTAAAATCTGGCCAAGATAAGTCAGTTATGTGTGCTTCTTGTCATGGCGCAGACGGCAATAGCTTAGTGCCAATATACCCATCGTTAGCGGGTCAAAGTGCAAGCTATTTAACCAAGCAATTAGCTGATTTTAAATCAGGTGATCGTAAAGACCCTGTAATGGCAGGAATGGTTGCTGCATTATCTGAAAAGGATATGCAAGATTTAGGTGCTTTCTTTGCTGTACAAGCTGCAAAAGCTGGGACTGGTGAATCAAGTACTATCGGCCAGAAACTATATTTTGGTGGTGATGCTAAAAAAGGTGTAACTGCTTGTATTGCTTGTCATGGTGTTAAAGGTAAAGGCATGGCACAAGCTGGTTTCCCTGCACTAGCGGGTCAAAGTGCAGATTACTTGTCTAAGCAACTGGCAAGCTTCCGTGATGGTAGTCGTGGTAACGACAAAAACGAGATGATGCGCAATATTGCTATTAAACTATCAGATAACGATATTAAAGAATTAGTACAGTATATGACTTCGTTGAAATAAACTTTGTCTACATAAATACTTACTGAAAAGCAGCGTTTAACGCTGCTTTTTTTGTTTTTAGTACTTGTAGCGGCTTTGTTTTATCACCTAGAATGTCCCTATGATATTTTTTAACATGAGTGACACAGTTGAATACTCATAGTGATAACAAATACTTAATCGCTTGCCACCAGTGCGATGCTTTATTTGATAAGCCTGAGTTAAAGCAAGGCCAAAGTGCCAAGTGTACTCGCTGTGGCTGTACTCTAGCTGAACGTAAAGTTGATTCAATTGAGCGTAGTTATAATTGGTCATTAGCGGGGATATTATTATTAATGCCTGCTATATTACTGCCAATTATGGGCGTGACTTTGGCAGGGCAATATCATCATGCATCATTGTTTGATTGTATATTGGTACTGATTGACCGAGGTTTTTTCATGATCGCGGTTTTAGTGTTTTTATTTGCTATTGCCGTACCTGTGGTGCGCTTATTTGGCGCTTTTTACCTTACCTACAGTTTTAAATTCAATAAATTAAAGCCATCTTTACTATATTTTTTTCGTGCTTTTCATCACCTAGATAATTGGGCAATGCTTAACGTATTCATGCTAGGTATTGTTGTTTCAATGTATAAATTAATAGATGATACTGAGGTGTCGGTGAATATGGGGTTATTGGCTTTTATTCTTTTGCTTATTAGCTCAACAATGGCAATTGCTGCGCTAGATCATGATTATATTTGGCAAGAGTTGGAGGCTGAGTTTGCTGACTAATACTGCAAAAAGTAGCAACCTTGCACTTTGCCCTCAATGTCATAAGCTCAATGATTATCCCGCTTATGCAGACAAAAAAGAAAAAGTTCAATGTGTTCGTTGTCTTGGAAAGTTTTATCAACGAAAGCCATACAGTTTGCAATATACTTTAGCTTGGAATGTTGCGGCATTAATAGCTTTTATACCAGCGAACCTTTACCCTATCATGATTATATATTCATTGGGTATTGGTGATCCTTCAACCATACTTTCGGGTATTGGCCAATTTGTAGATCAGGGCTTATATCCTATTGCAGCCATTATTTTTACTGCAAGTATTATCGTGCCACTGCTTAAAATTATAGGCTTATTTTTATTAGTTTATCGCGTTTATACTGGGGTACGTTTACGACCAGAAAAGCACAGTAAATTTTATCATGCTTTAGAATTTTTAGGACCTTGGTCAATGCTTGATGTTTTTGTGGTGACATTATTAGTGGCGGTAGTTGAGTTAGGATTTGTTACGTCAGTTGAAGCCGGCCCAGCAATAAACTATTTTACCTTAACAGTAATTTTTACCATGATAGCGGCAAACAGCTTTGACCCAAGGCTTTTGTGGGATAAAAAGCAAAATAGCGAAACCTTTAAGGAAGAAAATGACAACAGATAAATCAGCTCCTAAATATGATAGGCGAAAAATATCTCCAGAAGTTGTACCACGCCAAGGTATTTCCATTGTTTGGTTTGTTCCTTTTATTGCGTTAATTTTTGGTGGTTGGTTAGGAGTTAAAGCACTATCTGAGCAAGGTGTTTTCATTACCATAGAGTTTGAACATGGAGCGGGTATTGTTCCTAAAAAAACGGAAGTACGCTACAAGGGCCTAGTAACAGGAATAGTGAATAAAGTTGTCCCGTCTAATGATTTACAGTCTGTTATTGCCGAAGTAGAAATGACAAAGTCATTTAAAGACTATCTCACTGATAAGACAGATTTTTGGTTAGTAAGCGCTGATATATCCTTACAAGGAGTTTCTGGTTTAGATACCTTAATCTCAGGTAGTTATATTAATATTTTACCTGATAGCAGCAAAGAGGGGGATAGCCAAGATAGTTTCATAGCGCTTAATGAAGCTCCACAATTAGATATGACCACGCCCGGCTTACATTTAACCCTACAAACGAGTGTTTTGGGTTCTATCAGCGAAAACTCTCCTATTACTTTCAAGCAGATCCCCATTGGCTATGTTACGGGTTACCATTATGTTGAAGATAACGAAGGTATAAATGTTAATGTTTTTATTGAGCAGGAATATGCTCACCTAGTAAAAGATAACTCACTCTTTTGGAATACAAGCGGCGTGCAAGTTACTGCGTCTATGTCTGGAGGAGTAAAGATAAATACAGATTCTCTAGCATCAATTATTGGTGGTGGTATTGCAGTTGACACTTTGAGCTACCAAGAAAAATTAGCGCCATCAAAGAATGGACAAGTATTCCCCTTACACGCTGATTTTCAATCGGCTGAAATGGGCCATGAAATTGAGTTAACCTTAGATTGGAATTCAGGTATAGATCACAATGCCGCCATTTTATACCAAGGCTTAACCATAGGAACGATTGAGTCCTTTAGTAAGATTGACCCTAAAACACGCAAAATTACCGCTAAAGCGAAAGTAAACCCGCGAGTGGTGCCCTATTTAACCGAACAATCTCAATTTTACTTAGTGTCACCTCATATTGATCTTACCGGCGTATCAAACGCTAAGACGTTACTTACCGGTACATACATTAGTATACGTCCTTCATTGCAAGGGCAACCAACTGACAAGTTTTCAGTCTTTAATGCCAAGCCGCCGTATCGCTATAGTGAGCCTGGTTTGCATTTAGTTATTGAGGCAAATGACAGGCATTCGTTACAAGTGGGCAGTAATGTTTATTATAAGCAGCAAATTGTCGGTAATGTCCAAGCGGTTGAAACTATCGGCGCTGAACAGCATTTGATTCATATTCACGTGCTCGAGGAATTTCAGCATTACGTCACTCAAAGCAGTCATTTTTATAATAATTCCGGCTTGAAAATAAAGGCTAATCTTCAAGGAGTTAATATAGAAGCACAATCTTTGCAAAGCATATTAACGGGGGGGATTTCTTTCGCCAACCAAGAAAACGGCAGTAGTAGTACTGATGTGGTCAATGGTGATAAGTTCTCCTTATTTGCTAATGAAAAACTAGCCTTGCAACGGACAAACTTTACTTTAGTTATTTCAGCAAGTGAGCAAATTAATAAGCATACTCGTTTGTTGCATAGAGGCATAGAAATTGGGGCTATTCATCAAATTGAAGTGCAGGGCGATCAAAGTAAACTTTACCTTGGTTTATTACCTGAATATGAACCAATACTGCGTGAGGGCACTCAATTTTGGTTGGCTAAACCTAGCTTGAGTTTATCTGGTGCAACGGATACCGATGCTTTATTAGGTGGTGCATATATCACTTTTAACCTGGATAAAGAAAGTACTAAAGCTATCACGCATTTTGTCTTATTAACTTCTCCACCCGCTAAACAAGCGAGTGCTGCAGGGTTACAGATAAGCTTGGTTACTGACAGTGCAAATGTTGCCAGTGCCGGAAGTAGTGTCAGCTATCGTGGTGTTGTTGTGGGTCAAGTGGACAATGTTGCGTTAGATAAAAAAGCGGATAAAGTGCGGGTAAATATCACCATTGATGATGAACATAAGACGCTAATCAATCAAGGCACTCGTTTTTACAATGCTAGCGGTGTAACGCTAAGCGGTGGTTTAGGAGACTTTGTGGTTAAAACAGAATCTATTGATGCCGTATTACGTGGTGGCATTAGTTTTTATAATCCCAGTACCGATGTTCAGGGGAAAACTAGTGTAAAAGAGTTGGACAGTTTCAAATTATTTGAGCACTTTGAGCAAGCAAAAAATGCCGGTTTAGCCATTAGTATTCACTTTAATGACTTTTCGGGCTTAAAGGTGAATACACATGTTGTCTATCAAGGGCAAGAAGTAGGCGCAGTGTCACGTTTGATTTTCAATGAAGATAAAGTCGGTGTAACAGCCTTGGTATTGCTTAATGATATAGGGGCAAGGCATGCTAAATCAGGCAGTAAATTTTGGTTGGTTGAGCCAGAATTAGGTTTGGTAGGCTCAAAAAATTTAGCATCGATATTATCAGGCGCATACATTGGCTTATTAGCTAATAATCAAACGTCAATGGAAAGTAAGCAACAAACCGAATTTACCGCGCTTGAGCTGCCACCTACTGTTACGCAATTACCTTATGGTTTGAATGTTAGATTAACAACACAACGGTTAGGCTCAATTCGGGTGGGTAATCCAGTGTTATATCGGCAAGTGAAAGTAGGTAAAGTGATTGGTATTGATTTGTCAGCTACCGCAGATACTGTTGACGTATTTATTAATATTGCTAAGCGCTATGGGCCATTGGTTAATAGTGGTAGTAAATTTTGGAATACCAGCGGAATCAATATAGAGGCAGGCATTTTTTCTGGCGTAAATATTAATTCTGAGTCAATTGAAACCTTGATTGCCGGCGGTATAGCTTTTGCTAGCCCTGCCTTGGAAGAGTTAGAGCATTTAGGCAAAGTGACCAGTTTCATTCTGCATACTGAGGTAGATAATGATTGGCTTGAGTGGCAAGCCAATATTGCTATTGGCCGATAAGCTGCTTGAATTCGTTTACCACTTGTTCAGGCTGTTCAGCTTCTGTGATCGCAGTGACTACCGCGATACTATCGACACCGGTAGTTAACACTTGTGCTGCCTTTGTCAGCGTGATGCCCCCAATAGCCACCATAGGGATTTGCTGGCTATCATTAAGAGTGCGTAAACCAATAAGCTGTTTTAAGTTATCTAGTCCTTGAATTTGCCCGGTCATGTCTTTAGTTTTTGTCGGGAAAATGGCACCTACCGCTAAATACGAAGGTCGCAACTGCTGAGCAAGTAAAAACTCATAACAGCCATGTGTGCTAATACCTAGGCGCAACCCTGCTTGTTGAATTTTCACCAAATCGGCATCGGCAAGATCTTCTTGACCAATATGTACGCCGTAAGCCTTATATTTTATGGCGAGTTGCCAGTAATCGTTAATAAATAAACGCGTTTGATAGTCTTTGGCGAGTTCAACCGCTTGCGATATCACTTGTTCAAGTTCTACTTGAGGCAAATTTTTCACACGTAATTGAATTATTGCTAAACCTAAAGGCAATAAGCGTTTTAGCCAATAAAGAGAATCAATAACCGGGTAGAGCCCGAGCTTGCTATTACCGAGTTGCAAACTATTAAACGAAGTATGTGGTAAGGATAAGTTTTCACTTATGTCTTCGATTTGAGGAAAGTCGTCTGGATTATTCGGCCATGAACCTGATTCAAATGCACCGTAATAAGTATGCTGCTGTGTAGAGCTCACTTGCTCACTTAATGTTAACCCTTGATTCATAAAAGCTTTGCTAAGTGTGAATGCGTCCCTCACTAAATAGCCGTGAGCCAGAAATGCAGCTAAAGCACTGGCAAAGCAACAGCCACCACCATGAGTATAATGAGTATTTACTCGCTTTGAACGCAGTTTATAGAAAACACTTAGCTGCTCTTTTTCTTGATTGTCTTGTTTCATTTTATTTAGTTGGTGATAACAATAATCAGTGCTGTAAGCACCTTCAGCGCTACTTGCTACCTCGCTATGTCCACCTTTAATAATAACTGACTTGATGGCAAAATCTTGATAGATTTTTTTTGCTAGCAAGGGAATGTCAGTTCCATTACTTAGTTGAGCTAACGTTTTTGCTTCAGATAAGTTTGGCGTAACAATATCAATGTGAGCGAACAAGGGGGAAAGTTGCTTTATTGATAGCTTAGAAAGTTCGCCGCCAACGCTGGCTTGACCTACCGGATCAAAGACAGTAATCAAGGCCGGTTCGATTTGCTTAAGGTATTGTAGCGTTTTGCTTAACCATAAAACTTGCTGCTCATTAACGATTAAGCCAATTTTTATAACAGCAGGGGGCTTATCTTCTAGTAAAATGTCCACTTGTTGCTGCAAAATTTCTATTGATGTTGCATTAATGGCAACAAGTGCGTTGGAGTTTTGAACGGTATTTGCAGTAATTAAATGACATACTTCAACAGATAAACCATGACCTGTTTTTATATCGGCAGCAATACCCGCCCCCCCTGAACAATCACTACCTGAAATAGTCCAAATAATTGGTTTTAGTTTAATCATCTTAATGCTCATCTAGCTATTTTGGTGCCAAAAAGGCGTATCTAAGGTTGGCGTACTTGGATGAGCGGTTTGTCTTTGCGCCATAATGCCTGCCATATAACCTTGTTCACCGGCCTGCAATGCTTGAGCAAACGCTTTTGCCATCAGTACAGGGTTGTCAGCTAAGGCAACAGCAGAGTTAAGCAACACAGCATCATAACCCATTTCCAAGGCCAAACAGGCGTCAGATGGTTTGCCGATACCAGCGTCTAATATCAGTGTTGCTTGAGGGAGCCTTAATCGTATGGTTTCGAGATTGTACGGGTTCATCAGCCCTTTACCTGTGCCTATCGGAGAAGCCCATGGCATGATCACCTCACAACCTAAATCATATAAACGCTGACATAACACTAAATCATCAGTGCAGTAGGGTAATACTTTGAAGCCATCTTTTATCAATTGTTCAGTGGCGTTTAGTAATTCAATGGGATCGGGTTGTAAATTGTAATCATCGCCAATAACTTCTAATTTAATCCAGCTGGTTTGAAATATTTCTCGGCTCATTTTCGCAAGAGTGACTGCTTCTTTAGCGGTTTTACAGCCAGCCGTGTTAGGTAATAAATGCCCGCCTACTTCGGCAATGATGCCTTGCACATATTGCCAGATTTTCTGTCCTGATTGTTCACTTGGATTCTGCCGTTTTAACGATAAGGTAACTACTTGCGAACCACTAGCTAAAATAGCTTGCTTCATAATTTCAGGAGACGGATAAAGGGCACTGCCAATTAACAAGCGGCTATTCAGTTTTTTTCCGTATAGGTTAAGTGACATAATATTAGCCTCCTTGAATCGGTTGTAATATATCGATACTGTCGCCATGAGTTAGCGACGTACCTTGATAATCATCTTTACCTATAAAATCCCCATTCAGTGCAACCGCAAAGGTACTTTGTTGTGGTTGTTCAAAGTGCAAAGCAAGTGCGTAAGTAATATTAGCCTGATTTTCACCATTTATAGTGTAGACAGTACCGTTGATATGAATTTTCATTACATGATTTCTTCTGTTAAGTGTTTTACCGCTAATAAATTGGAGTAGGGTAAAGTGTCATTCGCTTGATTTTTAATGTTGTTAACTACCCCTAACGTTTGTTGTAATACAGCAGGCGCAATTAGAAAGCCGTGGCGAAATAGCCCATTCACTTGAATAAGTGAATCTTGAACATTAATTCTTGGCTGATTATCACTAAAAGCAGGGCGGCACTGGCTAATATGTTGCCGTATATTTGCCTCAGCAAAACCTGGGTGCACACTATAAGCAGCGCTTAACAACTCCATGGCAGAGCGAACTGTCATGGGCGCGTTGTCATCACTTTCTATTTCGGTGGCGCCAACGACGTAAATTCCTTTTTGTTTAGGCGCAATATATAGTTGATACCTTGGGTGCATTAAGCGAATAGGCCTTGAAATATTAACCTCGGGTGCAAATAGCTGAAACAGCTCTCCGCGCACTGAACGCAAATCGCTCAGCGGCGCACAGTTTTTACTACTCTGTTTTATTGTTGCCCCTGTGCCTCGACAATCAATAACTAAATCGAATGACTTTTGCCGCTTAACTCCGATATGAAGGTATTGAATTAGACTGCTTTGCTCTGTACTTTCAATATCAGTGACAAGGCATTCACTTAACCAAGTAAGACGTTGCTCACTTACCTGTTCGCCTTCTTGTTCAAGTTGCTTACGTAGTGCCATCAATAAGCGTCGATTATCAATTTGTCCTTCTTGTGGCAGATATAGACCTTGATGAAAACTTCGACCTAGTTCTGGCTCAAGTTGGCTTAACTCAGTGCGATGCAAATGCTGACAATCATGCTGAGCATAGTTATGCTGCAAGTGGCGCACAAAACGTTGGTAATCTCCTTTGTCTTGTTCGTGACTCACCATAATAGCGCCGGTTTGTTGAAAGAAGGTTTGCTCATCTAAACTTGCCAGTAGTTCAGGCCATAGTTTAAGTGAGGCGAAGCCCATTTCAACAATATTGGCTTCACAGTGTAATGACTCACCTAAAGGCGTAAGTAATCCTGCGGCGGCATAAGCGGCGCTTTGATGAGCTAACTTGTTATCTTTATCAAACAAGGTGACTTTTTCACCCGCACGCAATAACGATAGGGCGAGTAATCGCCCCATTAAGCCGGCGCCAATAATGGCAATGTTCATATGGTTAAGACCTATTTCACAGTGTGGTAAATTTCACTACCTGTCGCCTTAAACTCAGCTGACTTTGCTTGCATCGCTAATTCCCTATCTTGTTCGGAGTTCAAAGTAATAGTTTCATCAAGCAATTGAATTTTTATGGTGTTTTTATTTTCTAAATCAGCTGCATAATCACGGACTTCTTGTGATATTTTCATAGAGCAAAACTTAGGGCCACACATAGAGCAGAAGTGCGCTACTTTGCCAGACTCTTGGGGTAGCGTTTCATCGTGATAGGCTTTTGCCGTTTCAGGGTCTAAGCCAATATTGAATTGATCGTACCAACGAAATTCAAACCTAGCTTTACTCATGGCATTATCGCGAATTTGTGCGCCAGGGTGGCCTTTGGCTAAGTCGCCAGCATGTGCAGCAATTTTGTAAGTAATTAAGCCCTCTTTTACATCTTCTTTATTGGGCAAACCTAAATGTTCTTTTGGTGTTACATAACAAAGCATGGCACAACCATACCAACCAATATTCGCCGCACCGATACCTGAGGTAATATGATCATAACCCGGCGCAATATCTGTGGTTAATGGCCCTAAGGTATAAAAAGGTGCTTCACCTCTTTGATCATGTGCAACGGTACATGACCAGGCCCTTCAATGATTACTTGCACATCGTGCTGCCAAGCAATTTTTGTCAGCTCGCCTAGAGTGTGCAACTCAGCAAATTGTGCTTCATCATTCGCATCTGCCACTGAACCTGGGCGTAAGCCATCGCCTAATGAAAAGGAAACATCGTATTGTTTTAAAATCTCACAAATATCTTCAAAATGGGTGTAGAGGAAGTTTTCTTTGTGATGAGCTAAACACCATTTCGCCATAATAGAACCACCACGTGACACAATGCCAGTAACACGTTTGGCTGTCATGGGTACATAACGCAATAGCACTCCAGCATGAATTGTAAAGTAGTCGACACCTTGTTCAGCTTGCTCAATTAAAGTATCACGGAAAATTTCCCAAGTAAGGTCTTCCGCAACACCATTGACCAATGGGTACTGGAGAGTTACGTAAAATCCATTCTCTTGTTTCGTGAATATTACGACCCGTTGATAAGTCCATGACTGTATCAGCGCCCCATTTAGCAGACCAAACCAGCTTTTCAACTTCTTCTTCAATGCTTGAGGTAACGGCAGAATTGCCGATGTTGGCATTGACTTTAATTAAGAAGTTACGACCTATGATCATTGGCTCACATTCGGGATGATTAATATTTACCGGAATGATAGCGCGGCCACGGGCAACTTCATCACGTACAAACTCAGGGGTGATTTGGGCAGGAACACTGGCACCAAAACTTTGGCCTTTATGCTGTTGTAGCAAAATTTCGTCTTTGACCTGCTCACGCTTTAAGTTTTCACGAATGGCAATATATTCCATTTCAGGGGTAATAATACCCTGTTTTGCATAATGCATTTGAGTAACATTTTTACCTTGCTTAGCAATACGCATTTTAGGTAAATGTTCGAAACGAATGTGATCTATGCCTTCGTCGGCAAGACGTTGTTGTGCGTAAACTGAACTATTAGATTGTAAAAATTCAACGTCGTTTCGGGCTGATATCCAAGAATCTCGTAGTCGGGGGATGCCTTTATGAACGTCAATATCAACATTTTCATCAGTATAAAACCCTGACGTATCGTATACACAAAGGGGTTGGTTTTTTTCGTATTTAGCATTGTCTTTATCACCGCCAATTAAGGTGTCAGATAAAGTAATTTCACGCATACCAACTTGAATATCATGAATTGTGCCTTGGACATATACTTTTTTTGAATTAGGAAACGATTGATCACTAACATTCTGCAAAAAGGCTTCAGCGGCTTGACGTTTTTCACGCCTATTTAGAGGTTTACTTGGGGTTTTACTCATGTTCACACCTTGTTTTTATATAAATAGAATAAAAAAACAGGCGGAGTTTCTTAAGGTAAAGAAGAAGGTAAGAAAATCATTGTTGCTAAATGAAATTAATAAACTCTTTCTTGTTTCCTACGCAGATATTAATCTGATCAGGTTATACGGATCCCGCTTACGCGATCTCAGCCTTTGGCACTCCGACAAGTTTACATTAACTGTTTGGCACAATTAACGCGTAAGGATTCTAACCTAGAGACCTCATATTTAGCAAGGGCAAAAAATATAGACAAGTTGCCGAGAATAATTAAACACTTGTTTATCACACTCGTTCAGTCAGATAATAGCGGGGATTATTTACCAAGAGTTGAATTATGATTGATATTATTGGACCAAAGCAGTTTAAAACCATTCCATGGAAAAATGGTTTAGGTGAAACCACCGAGCTAGCGATAAATGAGCTGGCCAATTTAGACAACTTTATTTGGCGAATGAGTATAGCCAGTGTCGTAGAAGATGGAGTTTTCTCTGATTTTAGTGGTTATTATCGAAACTTGGTTTTAATTGAAGGTGAAGGAATTAGTTTAGAACATGACGCTAAAAGTGTAGATAATCTCGTAAACTTGCTAGATGTTGCAAGCTTTGATGGTGGCTGTAAAACCCAAGGATTATTAACCCACGGGCCTATTAAAGACTTTAATATTATTACCGATAAAAGCAAAGTCACCACAAAAGTAGACTGTTATGTTGATGAGAATCAGGTAACAGTAACCTTATCAAAATCAGCGTTATGCTTTGTTTATAGTTTGTCAGATGTAACTTCTATAACAGCTTCGCAACAAGATGATGCAGAATTACCCGCCGGTTCGTTAGCAAAAATAAGCCAAACTGAGCTTGAATTTGGCAGTCAAGACTTTTGGGTGAGAGTGAAAGGAAAAAATATGATTATTATTCAGTTGGAGATTGAAGACCTTGAAAAGTAGTATATTTATCATGAAAAAAGCGACTTTTTTATTTATTGCCCTAGCCACTATGTTCGTTATATCTACCTTGGTTAAACCTTATCCTTTGAGCTGGGCTATTAAGCTTTTACCCATGCTCTTACTAATGGGATTAGCATGGCAACAATTAGGCTTTGAGAAAGAAAATAAATATTTTTTGTTAGGCTTAGCTTTTTCCATCTGTGGCGATTTTATTCTCGATTATGATGGTAATAATTGGTTTATTTTTGGTCTAGGCGCATTTTTTATCGCTCATATTTTTTATATTGCTAGCTTAAAACCCTATACCAAATCCTTATTTCAAGTTAAGTACTTAATAGTACTCAGCCTTTATTTAGCGTATGGCGGGATAATGTTGACTTTGTTAGCAGCAGGCTTAGGTGAAATGTTTGTGCCTGTATTGGCTTACATGAGCATATTGCTCTTTATGGCACTCACTACAGTGGTGAGTGAAAAATCAAACATTTGGCTTGTGCTAGGTGGTATGAGCTTTGTCATTTCAGATTCATTAATTGGCTTTGATAAGTTTTATATGGAAATTGACCACAGTCATTTTTATGTGATGATTACTTATTACTTTGCTCAATTTGCTTTGTTAAATGGCTTTATTAAAGCGAAAATTAGGAATTAAAAAAGGCAGTGTAGCAATTGCTATCCTGCCTTAGATTACTAAAGAACATAAAGGAAATTTAAAGAGAAACTGTTTAATTGTCCTTTGTTTTTATTAAATAATGCCCGCCTTAGTTTGGTAGCTTTTCAAATCCCATATTGAACAAGGTGAAGGCAAAAATATCAGCGTATTGATCAATTGTTTTTGACACTGGCGTGCCTGCACCATGACCAGCATTCGTCTCAATACGAATTAATGTTGGCGTCTTTCCACTTTGTTTTGCTTGCAATTCTGCCGCAAATTTAAATGAGTGGGCCGGTACAACACGGTCATCATGGTCGCCTGTGGTGATTAACGTAGCTGGGTATGTTACCCCTGATTTAATATTGTGAATGGGCGAATAGCCTTGTAGATATTCGAACATTTCTTTGCTCTGCTCGCTAGTCCCGTAATCATATGCCCAACCTGCACCAGCAGTAAAGGTATGGTAGCGCAGCATGTCTAATACACCGACAGCAGGTAATGCTACTTTCATAAGATTTGGACGTTGAGTCATCACTGCAGCCACCAATAAGCCACCATTTGAACCACCTTGAACCGCTAAATAGTCACTTGAAGTGTAATTTTGGTTAATCAAATATTCACCAGCGGCAATAAAGTCATCAAAGACATTTTGCTTTTTCAATTGCGTGCCAGCATCATGCCATTTCTTACCGTATTCACCACCACCACGTAGATTAGCTACGGCGTAAATACCACCTTGCTCTAACCATACGGCACGTGTCACGCTAAAGCGTGGGGTTAAGCTGATATTAAAACCACCATAGCCATATAAAAGTGTTGGATTTTTACCATCGAGCACTAGGCCTTTTTTATAGGTAATGATCATCGGCACTTTAGTGCCATCTTTTGATGTATAAAATACTTGCTTAGATTCAAAAGCTGAGCTGTTGAATTTAGCACCTGACTTCTTATAAACTTCACTTATCCCTTTATCAACGTTGTAGCTGTAGATTGTGCCGGGAGTTTTGTAGTTACTGAATGAGTAATACAGGGTGGTCGCATCTTTTTCACCTTCCAAAGCACTTGAACTACCAACACCTGGTAATTCAATTTCACGTACTTTGTTACCTTGGTAATCGTATTGATAAACCTTTGAAATAGCATCGACCATATATTCAGTAAAGAAAGAGCCGCCGCCAATAGACGCGCTTAGTACATGCTCTGTTTCACTAATAAAGTCTTGCCAATTTTTACTTTGTGGTGCGTTAGCATTCACAGTAACAATTTTTTTGTTTGGGGCGTTTAAGTTAGTAACAAAGAATAGCTTTTCGCCTTCGTTTTCTAAGATGTAGGTATCAGCATCGAAATTATCAATAATGCTAACTAACGGGCTGTTAGCTTTAGTTAAATCCTTAATAAATAGATCATTACCCGACGTTGAAACTGCACCCGAAACCAATAAATAACGATTATCTTCAGTGACTGTACCACTCACATAACGGCGTTTTTGCACTTCAGTATTGCCAAAAATAACGGCATCTTCTTTTTGTGATTTGCCTAATTGGTGATAATAGAGTTTGTGTTGATCTGTTTTAGCTGATAACTCACTACCTTTTGGCTTGTCATAACTAGAGTAATAGAAACCTTCGTTTTTATACCAAGAGATGTCAGAAAATTTTACATCAACTAAAGGTGCTTCTAATACCGTTTTAGTTTTTGCATCAATGATAATAATTTTACGCCAATCACTGCCGCCTTCTGAGATAGCATAAGCAGCAATTGAACCGTCTTTCGAGAAGCTTAATTGCCCCATAGAAGTGGTGCCGTCTTCACTAAAGGTATTTGGGTTTAAGAATACTTCTACTTCACCACCATCTTTTTGACGATAAACCACATATTGATTTTGCAAACCGTCATTTTTGTAGAAATAAGTGTAATCACCCTCTTTAAAAGGAGAGCCCACTTTTTCATAATTCCATAATTCAGCTAGACGATTTTTTAGCTTCTCGCGATAAGGAATTTTAGCTAAATAATCAAAGGTTACAGTGTTTTCAGCTTTTACCCAAGCGCCTGTTTCGTCACTTCGATCATCTTCCAACCAACGGTATGGATCGGCAACATCAATGCCAAAGTAAGTATCAACCACATCGCCTTTTCTACTTTCTGGATAAGCAATATTAATGCTCTGCTTAGTTACCTGACTTGTTTTATTTTCAGCTTGTTCTGGAGTGTTACCAGAGCATGCAGCTAGAACGCTAGTGACAAATACACAAGATAGTAATGCTATTTTTTTATTCATTTTGACTCTCTAAATGGAATATTAAAATGGAATGTTTACAATTATTTTACATTGTAAATATGAAGGGAGTGTAGCAGAAGTGAATTGGTTTAAGCTATGGTACTGGTTAATGAGATGCTGCCTGAACGGCAGCTATTTGTTACAGCATGTGAATAGGCGGCTTTATTCATACCTATTTCTTAGCGCAGGTATATCATTATGATATTGCACAAACTCTACTTCGTAACCGTTAGGGTCGATAAAGTAAACATTGCTTCGGTATTCATCTTCGGCGCCTGCTTTGTCTATAGCAAACCCTGCTTGGGCTAAGCGATCTATAACAGATTGTATATCAGCCGTAACGAAGGCAAAATGTGCTAAGCCCACTTGATGGCCTGTTAAATCACGATTATTACCAACACCATCGTCGTTAAAGGCTAGGTATTGATAATCATCGCCAAAATGGATCCAATTTCTGGGTTTACCATACCACTTACTTGCACCGCCACCGCGAACCGTCCAGTGTGGAAATGCGGCTTGATAAAAAGTTAGTGTTTTTTCAATGTCGCTAACGACTAGGTTTATATGTTCTAAAGTAAGCATGTTGCTCTCCTCATAAAGATTAGGTTTTGGTTTGCTTTTTCATTACATTCCATAGGGATATAGTTCTTCATTGTCATAGGGTTGAGATAGAAATTCAGCACGTAGCGCCTTAAAGTGTTTACTGTACTTTTGTAGGGTATGTAAGGTGTAGCCGATACGGTGACGTATGCTGCTATCTCTTGTTGATATTTTGCTATTACTCACCGAAATAGGATTAAGTACCTCTTCCACATTTCTAATAACAAGGTGGTCTGCTATAACGACTAATTTATTGTTTCTAAAAGCATTCATTCTTAATTCTGCAATAGGAAATACACCGCTGACACCATTTGAGATTGAAGTGAGAAGTATAGGTTTATGTGCGGTATCTTGACTCGCACACATTAATAGGAAGTTTTTCAATAAAGGTGTAGCCATGCCACCCCACTCAGGAGTAATTGCGATAAATGCATCTGAGGCTTGAATATGCTTATAAATCATCGGCCAATCAGTTGCTTGGCTTAATTTACTACTTTGTTCACCGTCCCAGTAGGGTAGTTGATATTGGCACAACTCTAGATGGACGATTTCTTCATATCCAGATACTGATTCTGCAAAATATTGTGCAACTTTAGCACTTTGCGATAGTTTTCTTTGACTTGCACTGATAATCAATAATTTCATAATTTTATCCTTATTCTTTAATAAATAAATATGTTTACTTAATATTAAGTAAAGTAATGCCTTTACTTAAGTTTGTCAAGAATAATTACAAAATAAAATAAATTGAAAAGTTTACTTAATGATAATTTGGGTGATAATAGTGAGGATAAAAGCACTCGTGAATGTAGGATAATTAATGAAGACTCATAGTAAAATTATTGCTTTATTGAAAACTGAAGGAGCACTAACCGCTAAAGTACTTGCTAGTAAATTAGGCTTGACCACTATGGGAATTCGTCAACATATGCTGACTTTAGAGGAGTCAGGAGAAGTTAGCTTTAAAGATGAAAAGGCGCCAAGAGGCAGGCCAACGCGTTTTTGGTCACTAACAGAAAAAACCCATAGTCATTTTGCTGACCGCCATAACGAGTTAACGGTACAACTTATTGATTCAGTAATAGCGGTGTTTGGCGATGATGGTTTAGATAAGCTCATTTCAAATCGTGAAGAGGAAACGATGAGTGCATACCGTTTAGCGCTTGCCGATAGATATGGGGTGAGCGAGAAGTTGACCACCTTGGCAAAGCTCAGAAATGATGAAGGTTATATGGCGACGGTAACGGAAGAAGAAAATATCTTTTGGTTATTAGAAAATCACTGTCCAATCTGCGCCGCTGCAACTAAGTGTCAAAGTTTTTGTCGAAGTGAGTTGCACTTATTTCAAAGTTTACTTGACGATGTAGCAACTGTTACACGAGAAGAGCACATTGTTTCAGGTGCAAGGCGTTGCGCATACAAAGTCATGCCAAAGTAAGTTATTAGTTAGTAAAAATTAAAAAGGATCGTTATGTATTATCGGGTATGTATAGTTGTAGTATTTTTGTTGTCTTTGGTTTTACCTCAGACAACGTTGGCAGCTTCAAGTAAGTCAGCAGGCACCAAACTGACATTTGAAAATTATCAAATTACAGCACCATTTAATGTTAGTTTGCCAGTAATGTCAGTTGATTTGGTAAAGTCAGCTGAATATTCTGCGAATGAACTGGTTATTATTGGGTCAGATGAACAGCAACAAACATGGTTGGCCGTTTATGCTTTAGATAAAAGTGCGAACGATTTCATTTTATTAGATAAATTGAAACTGGCAGCTAAATACTTCGCTTTTGATATGGGTGATAAAGAAAAGCAGTTGTATTTTTTATCGAAAAATTCCGTGGTTTCACTGCAATACAATAGTCAACTTAAGGCAAGTGCAAAAGAAGATAGTGCTTTATTTCTTCAACAAAAACAAAGTGTAAACTCTATTTTCTTACTAAATGAAGCAAGCTTTATCACAGAAAATGACTTTGTATTGGATATTAATGATGATGGTTTAGATGACATTATCTTGCCAGATTTTGAGCAAATAAATATATGGCTTGCTCAGAAAAATACTGCTGATTATGTCTACCAGACCTTACCCATATCGACTAAATCTGAGCTGAGCAGAGGAGGTGTGAATTTCAGACCGAAAGACTTGTTTTATGCTGATTTTACCTTGGATGGTTTACAAGATATTGCTTGGATTTCACAGGGCAGTGTCAATTATTTCAGCCAAGAAGCAGGTAAGTTTTCGTTAACGCAAAATACCATCACCTTAAATGAAAGCATTTATGGTTTAGATTGGTGGGAAATAAGGGAAGCAGACGGAGAAAGTCCAGATCAAAGTGATTTGACACATCGGGCAGTAGAGCAAATAAAAGATATTAACGGTGATGGTTTAGTTGATGTTGTGGTGCGATTTACGCAAAGCTCAGGGGTGTTAGACCGAAAAAATGACTATGAATTTTATTTTGGCGCTACCAATAATGCAGGTCAGTTCGAATTTCCTAAAACAGCCAGCACAGTTATTAAGGCAGAAGGCACATTAACAGGATTAAACATTATTGATGTCAATAATGACCAAAAGTTTGAAGTATTACTTTCGTCCTTTGAACTAAGTATTAGCAATATAATTGGTGCATTATTGTCAGGTGGTATAGATCAAAACGTATTATTGTTTGGCTTAAATGAAGAAAATGTTTATGAAGAGGATGCAATAATCAATAAAGAGGTGGAGCTCAACTTTAGCTTATCTTCAGGACAAAGCGGTATGCCTATCGTTCTTTTAGCAGATGTTAACGGTGATCAACATAAAGATTTAATTCTCTCTTCGGATGAAGAGCAGTTGAAAATTTTTCAAGGTAGAGAAAGCGCAAAGTTATTTAACCGCAAGGCGAGTAAGCATAAGTTGGTTTTACCTAAAAACGGTGCTCTCTTTAAACACTTCGATATTAACCACGACGGTAAAGAAGATTTTGTCATGCGTTATGGCCGCTTAGATGGTGAAAATATGGCCAATAAAGTTACTATTGTGATGGTGAAATAATTTGGAAACTAGCTAAGTTATCAATGTATTGCCCTCGTTAATGATACTAACGTAGGGCATGTTGCTTATCTAGATTAAGCGACTTTAAGCTAATCTTCACTCGCTTTAAATTGATAGACAAAACAAGCACCATTTTTACTATTATCAAGAAAAACCTTCCCGTTGAGCTTTTCAGTGATGAGGTTGTAAACTATCGACATACCAAGGCCTACGGCACCATTTTCTCCTACTGTGGTATAGAAAGGCTCAAACACATTCTGCTTCGCTTCATTAGAAAGACCTATACCGTTATCGGCGTAGCGAACCTCAACAAATTCATTTTTCTGTTCGATATTTATAGTTATGAGATTATCTTCGATATCATTAAAGCCATGACGAACCGAGTTACTGATTAAATTCGTTAATATTTGAGCATGAACACCTGGATAGGTTGTTAAATTTAATTCGTCATCGCCAGTTATTTCTAAGGTGACTTTTCTGGTTTTTAACATTGAATTTAAGGTAGAGATAACTAGCTGGCAATAGCTTTTGATATTGATTGATTCTAATTCAAGTTGAAGTTGATCTACGGCCGTTTTTTTGAAGTTTTCTATCAATTTTTTCGCACGGGTTAAGTTGTCTCCTTGCATAGTTAAAGCATCATCTACGGTATGACAATAATGCTCCATATCATGCATGCTTAAGTGTTTGCTTGCTATTTTATCGGTTAACACTTTATGCTCATCTGTGATTATGCTGTGTGTGGTGATTGCAATGCCAAGTGGCGTATTAACGTCGTGGGCAAACCCTGCAACTAGACCTCCTAAAGAGGCCATCTTTTCTGATTCAACTAATTGCTGTTGTGCTTGTTTTAATGTATCTACTGTTGATGATAGCTCTACAGTACCTGATAACACTTTTTTTTCTAAAGAAGCCTCATATTCACGTCGTTCCAATTCTGCGGCGATGCGACCAGAAAATACCTGAAATAATGTTAATGTTTCTTGCTCATCGGTTATGGGTTGTTCATAAAGTGCAACAATGAGGCCAATAACTTGTTGTTTAGAATTATGAAGTGGTGTGCCTAAATAGGCATCAATATTCATATCAATGAGTAATTGATCATCTGGAAAGTGTGCACAGACATTATTTGGGTAGCAACAAACCGAATCATCAGTAACATTGGCACAAGGTGTGTGGTCTAAAGAATATTCAAAGTTATCAACAATCTGACCTTTAGCAACTAGAGCGATAGTTTTAGAAACATAGGCTTCTGTATCTAGCAGGGCAATAAAGGTGTAATCAGCGCTAATAACACCGTGTAAAGCTAAGGTAATTGAACTAAAAAAGTCATCACCGTAGGTATTTGAAACTGCTTCAATAATAGTGCGAATATTACTTTGCATGATAGCGCCTTGGTCAATTTATTAGATTGTTTTTCTCTTTAACTATGGCACAAGCGACTATTTTTGCTAGTTATGCACTTTAGTCAAAGTGTTCTTGCCTAAGCTTTAAGCAAGTTCATCTAACGGTATAGCGAGCAAACATCATGTTTTCAATACAATATTAGTGTTGTTTAACTATTTTAATTGGTTGCTACCTTTCAAGTACTTCTTTAAATGCTCAACTAGAAACAACTGTTAAGAAGACTCACGTTATTGTTCCTTTGTCCGAACTATTCGGTCTTATGGGAGGGTTTGATGATAAAAATTATGAAAGTGTTGAAATATTCCACTCAGAAGGGTCTCACTAGATTCACAAAAAAGCACAGCGAGTCGTTACCCAGACTATCTCAAGTATTTCAAAATTCTGTTGAAGTATTGGGGACCGCTAGTACTGACCAAAAAATATTAATTGATCAAAAGGTTAAACTTTAGTTTGTTCTTGCTCTAACCATAGCAATGCTTTGTCACGTCGTGAAAACAGTGTTAAATTCCAGGGCTGTTGTCGAGGTATAGTTGTTAAATATTTTGTCGATACCTCAGCTCGATTGCTATAGGTAACTACTGCCATAGCATTTATCTCTTCGAGGTCAGCTAACGCGACTTGTGCTGGGAAACTATAAGTATAAGAGTTCACTTTATTGATGAGTAAAGCAAAAGGAGCGATTAAATGTTTTAACAAAAAATCATGGTATTGTTCAACCATTAACAGGTCCATCTCAATACCTTCATATATTTTCACTTCGGCAATGTCATGACGTAAAATATTAATTTCGGCAAAAGATAATTTATGTGATTCCATATCGGATAGAACTCCTTGATTAACTGAATATTAATATAATTATGTTAACCATAGAACGAATTATCCTATCAGTAAAGTGCTTATTACTCGCCCCGATGAAGCATCACCTTAACGTACTGATTAATTAATTGAGAAAGGCTTGATAAGCCAAGTTATCTGTCGCTTCTTCAAATTGATAACCTAGAGCATTTAAATGCTGAAAAAATTCATTCTCTTTAGCGGAGCTAACTTCGAATCCGGCAAGGACTTGACCAAAAGCTGCGCCATGATTTCGATAGTGAAATAAGGTGATATTAAACAATTCGCCCATCGCCGCTAAAAATTTTTCTAAGGCGCCAGGATGCTCCGGAAACTCAAAACTAAATAGCCGTTCATTTTTGTTATTATTATCTGGTGCAGTTGTGTTCCTTTTACCGCCAATCATATAACGAACATGTAATTTCGCTAATTCATTATCGGTAAAGTCATTAACCTGATAGTTAGCACTCGCCAACTCACTAAGTAACTGTTCACGTTCTTCGACATTACCACCTAAACGAACACCGACAAATACATTAGCGCTTGGTTCGCCGACGTAACGATAATTAAACTCGGTAATTGCTCTATTGCCTATAGTTTGGCAAAAGCGTTTAAAACTGCCTTTTTCTTCAGGAATGGTAACAGCTAATACAGCTTCTCTTTTTTCACCCAGCTCACAGCGTTCCGATACATAGCGTAAACTGTGAAAGTTCATGTTTGCACCTGAAAGTATTGCCACTAGTGATTGTTCAGATTGATCAGAACTCGCGCAATATTTTTGTAGACCCGCTAATGATAAAGCACCAGCAGGCTCAGCTATAACACGCGTTTGTTCGAAAATATCTTTTATGGAGGCGCATATCTCGTCAGTAGTGACGGTAATCACCTCATCACAATAGCGTTTTATCAGACTAAAGGTTTTTTCGCCTATACGCTTCACGGCTACGCCATCAGCGAATAAACCGACATGATCTAAATCAACCGGTTTTCCAGCATCTAGTGCTGCTTTTAAGCAGGCCGAATCTTCTGCCTCAACCCCTATCACTTTGGTGTTTGGGCTCAGTTGTTTCAAATAAACTGCCATACCTGCTAATAAACCGCCACCGCCAACAGGCACAAAAACCACATCAGCATTTGGCTGTTGTTGTAACAACTCTTTGGCAACGGTGCCTTGGCCCACAATAACATCTTCATCATCAAATGGATGAATGAGGGTTTTATTTTCAGCTGTCGCGTAGTCAATTGCAGCGGATTGCGCTTCATTAAAGCTATGGCCGACCAGACGAACTTCGCCGCCAAAGCGTCTAACATTATCCACTTTTATGTCAGGTGTAGTTTTAGGCATGACAATGGTCGCTTTTATACCAAGCTTACTTGCTGCTAATGCTAAACCTTGTGCATGATTACCTGCCGAGGCGGCAATGACACCATGAATACACTCTGCTTCACTTAGATTTGCTAACTTATTGCAAGCCCCACGCAATTTAAATGAATGGACTGGTTGTTGATCTTCACGCTTTAAATAAATTTGGTTATTTAATCGTGTTGATAATTTACTTAAGTGGGTTAACTCAGTTTCAACAACAGTATCGTATATAGGCGCAAGTAAAATACGCCTAAGGTAGTCGAGTTGTTCAGATTGTTGTGCTAGTAACTGTGATTCTGTCATGGGGTGCCTACCTATTTTGAAGGTGAAGCTTTTGCTTGTTACCACAAACCATATGCTTCACCAACGTTTTCAAATGCTACTTATCAGTGATGCCATCCAATAAATCACGATTTCGTACAGCGCCTTTGTCGGCAGATGTTGCTAAAAGGGCGTAGTTTTTCAAAGCATAACTAATAGGGCGAACTCTGTCTTTTGGTTGCCAACCGGCTTTACCTTTGGCGTCCATAACAAGCTTACGAGCGACTAATTCATCATCACTAATTTGTAATGAAATTTGACGTGTAGGAATGTCGATGTGAATGATATCCCCTTGTTCAACTAATGCGATAACACCACCTGCAGCAGCTTCTGGAGAGACATGGCCTATTGATAAACCTGAAGTACCACCAGAAAAACGGCCATCAGTTAATAATGCACAGGCTTTACCTAAGCCCATTGATTTTAAGTAAGTGGTTGGATACAACATTTCTTGCATACCTGGGCCGCCTTTCGGACCTTCGTAGCGAATAACAACCACTTCACCTGCAACAACTTTACCATCTAGAATACCCTCAACGGCATCATCTTGGCTTTCAAATACATGCGCAGGGCCAGTAAAGACTAAATTGTCATCACTAACACCTGCGGTTTTAACAACACAACCATCAGGGGCTATATTGCCTGAAAGCACAGCTAAGCCACCTTCTAATGAAAAGGCATTTTCAAGGCTACGAATACAACCATTTTCTCTGTCATCGTCTAAGGTATCCCAGCGACAATCTTGGCTAAAGGCCTTCGTAGTACGAATACCTGCAGGGCCAGCACGATAGAATTTTTTAACCTCTTCATCGTCTGTCACCTTAATATCATACTTGGCAATAACATCAGCTAATGTTGTACCTAGTACATTTGGCACATCAGTTGTTAATAAGTTAGCACGGGCTAATTCACCTAAAATAGCGATGACTCCACCGGCGCGATGCACATCTTCCATGTGATATTCAGGTGTTGATGGCGCGACTTTACATAGCTGCGGTACAATGCGAGATAATTTATCCATGTCTTCCATGGTGTAATCTATTTCAGCTTCTTGTGCGGTGGCGAGTAAATGTAATATGGTATTTGTTGAACCACCCATGGCGATATCTAAACACATCGCATTGGCAAAAGCGGCTTTGCTGGCAATATTACGAGGCAGTGCTGACTCGTCATTGTTTTGATAGTAACGCTTAGTTAGGTTAACAATTTCACGACCTGCTTTTAAGAATAATTCTTTACGATCGGCATGGGTTGCCAACATTGAACCGTTACCCGGTAACGCTAAACCTAAGGCTTCAGCTAAACAGTTCATCGAGTTAGCGGTGAACATACCAGAGCATGAACCACAGGTTGGGCATGCCGAACGTTCAACCTGATCAGATTGTTCGTCTGATACTTTTGGATCAGCACCTTGAATCATGGCATCAACTAAATCTAGTTTAATAATTTGATCGCTAAGCTTGGTTTTACCTGCTTCCATTGGGCCACCTGAAACAAATATAACTGGAATGTTTAAACGCATTGCCGCCATTAACATACCCGGGGTGATTTTGTCACAGTTTGAAATACATACCATGGCATCGGCACAGTGAGCATTTACCATATATTCAACAGAATCAGCAATCAGGTCACGTGATGGTAAACTATAAAGCATACCGCTGTGGCCCATAGCAATGCCATCATCTACCGCTATAGTATTAAACTCTTTAGCAACGCCACCCGCTTCTTCAATAGAGCCAGCGACTAGTTGCCCCATGTCTTTTAAATGCACATGACCTGGAACAAATTGGGTAAATGAATTAACCACAGCAATAATAGGCTTGCCAAAGTCGTTGTCTGTCATGCCTGTTGCGCGCCATAAAGCACGTGCGCCAGCCATATTACGGCCTTGAGTTGAGGTTGCTGAGCGTAGTTTTGCCATGATGTGAGTTCCGTTTAAAAATACAGTGTTAAATTTTATTTAAAACGAATCTTTATTAAAGATGTTTTTTAAATAGAATTTTCGTTTCTTGAAACTGCTCAACTCGAAGTCAGTTGGTGCTGTAGCAAAAAGAAAACACCGAGCTTATGAATATAAGTGAGTATTTTCGATGTAGCTACAGTGCCAAATGACAATGAGGAGAGTAGTTACTAAATTATGTTACAGGGTCTAACCAACCGTCAGGAATGTCAGTGCTACCATCAAAAATACCAAAAAAGGCTTCTTGAATTGCCTTAGTCATTGGGCCTCTTGAACCATTGCCAACTGGCAGACCATCAACTGATTTAACCGGTACCACTTCGGTAGCCGTTCCACACATAAAGAATTCATCGGCAAGATATAAAGATTCGCGAGAAATAGGCTCTTCACGCACTTCATAACCTAACTGCTCTGCTAGGAAGAACACGGTATCACGGGTTAACCCTTGTAATATTGAAGCCGTGCTTGGTGGGGTATAAAGAATACCATTGCGAATTAAGAACAAGTTTTGACCTGCGCCTTCGCTGACCATATTATTCACATCTAAAGCGACGCCTTCGGCATAGCCATGGCGTGCCGCTTCGGTAGAAATAAGTTGCGAAGAAAGGTAGTTTCCACCCGCTTTCGCTGCCGTTGGCATAGTGTTCGGTGCTAATCGATTCCAACTTGATACACCCACTTCTACACCATTTTCTATTGCGTCAGCGCCTAAATAAGCTTCCCAACTAAACGCAGCAATCATAATATCGGCTTGTGCGTCAATAGGTGGACGTAAGCCCATACCAATATCACCTAAAAAGGCCAATGGACGTAAATAAGCGGAACTTAAGTTGTTTTCTTTTACTGCCTCTTTACAAGCTTGAACTACCTCTTCAGGCGTAAAAGGAATATTCATACGATAAATTTTTGCTGAGTCAAATAAGCGTTTAATATGTTCTTCTAAGCGAAAAATACAAGTACCTTTATGGGTATTGTAGGCACGAATACCTTCAAAAACAGATGAACCATAATGAAGTGCATGACTCATCACATGTACAGTAGCGTCTTTCCAAGGCATGAGTTTACCGTTGAACCAAATTAAGTCTGCATTAACTTTTGCCATTTTCTTTTCCTAAATTTGTTTATTACTTCGATAAGTAGGTCGAAATAGCTGAAACTTAGCTCGTAAATACAAGGTTAAACCTCATCTGATTTCGAAGCACATCTCGGCCTACAAGTATTATTTATGCTGTGTTTTGCATTGACGCGTTATTGTCTACTTTGACACTCTTGATGTCGACCAGTTTATTGATTTGATCTGTTAAAAGTGAAATAGGGCGCTCACTGCTGACAAATAATTCAATTGTCGCGATATTGTTGCCAGTATTCACTTTAGCTGTCATACCATTGATCAAAAAACCTCTATAACGCGTTACTTGCAGGATTCTCTCTAATACGACCTGTTTGTCATCTGTCATAATGATTAAAGTATAGTTGTTTAATGTAGCTGTGTTCATGCTAAGCGCTCTCCATCATTTCATTGTTGGCACTGTTTGGCGGAACTAGTGGCCAAACATTATCTTTGGCATCAATTTTTACTTGCAACAAGTATGGACCATCATGGTCCAACATGTCGTTAATGGCTGCAGTTACTTCACTTTTCTTGGTGATTTGCTTGGCTTTAATCTCGAAAGCTTGTGCCAACATACAAAAATCTGGGTTGTCGGATAAATCAGTTTCACTTAAGCGTCCATCAAAGAATAAATCTTGCCATTGACGCACCATGCCTAACTTAGCGTTATCAATAAGGACAATTTTTACCGGAATTTGATAACGTTTGATGGTCGCCAATTCCTGTACATTCATCATGATAGAGCCATCACCTGAAACAGCAATAACCGTGTCATGTGGGCGACTAATTTGTGCGCCAATGGCAGCGGGTAAACCAAATCCCATCGTACCCATACTGCCACTGGTTAGAAAGTTACTTGGGTCATCAAAATTTATGTGTTGTGCTGCCCACATTTGATGTTGACCAACATCAGTGGTGACACAAGTATTTTTAGGCATCAATTCACTGACTTCTTTCAAAACAGCAGGCGCAAAAATGTTTTCACCTGGGTGATCATAGCGCCAAGAATAATCACTTTTCATTTGCTGAATTTTGGCTTGCCAACCTTTAATGTTTAAAGACATAGTTAGCAGTGGTAAATTTTCTTTTAAATCCCCTAGAATAGGTGCGTCAGCAGCTCTTCTTTTGTTAATTTCAGCCGTATCAATATCAAAGTGAATCACTTTAGCGTCAGGCGCAAATTGATCGAGCTTACCGGTAACACGGTCATCAAAACGGGCACCAACGGCAATCAGCAAATCACAATCATGGACGGCTAAATTAGCGGCTTTTGTACCATGCATCCCCAACATGCCTAAATAGTTTTCATTATCGGTATCTAATGCGCCTAATCCTTTTAAGGTAGAGACGGAAGGAATGCCGGTTTTATTGGCAAATTCTCTCACTTCGTCAACGGCATTTGCCATGCCAACACCGCCACCCACATATAGAATTGGTTGTTTGGCATGCGTTAATAAATCTAATGCTTTAGAGATGTCGGCAAGGGGTAACTTAACTTTGTTTTTTAGGTGTTCTGCAGCGGCAAAAGTCTGTTTTACGCTCGCTGTTTGTACATCTTTTGGTATATCTACTAACACGGGACCTTGACGACCCTCAAGTGCAATTTCGAAGGCTTGATGTAGCACTTTTTCTAATTCATCAACATGACTAACTTGGAATGAATGTTTAGTACAAGCTATTGATAAACCGAAAATATCTGTTTCCTGAAAAGCATCACTGCCCATGGCTGCAGTAGGTACTTGACCGGTAATTGCCACCATTGGAATCGAATCAGCAAGGGCATCAGCAAGACCGGTAATTAAATTAGTAGCACCTGGACCTGAAGTTGCCATGCAAACACCTATTTTTCCTGATGCGCGAGCATAACCAACTGCTGAGAATGAAGCACCTTGCTCATGTCTACAAAGAAAGTGTTGGACATTGCTGTCAACCAAGGCGTCATAAATAGGCATGATAGCGCCACCGGGATAACCAAATACATGGTTCACGCCATGTTGCTCAAGTACTTTAAATAATAATCCACCGCCGGTTAACGGTTTGCTGTCAGTCATGTTAATTCCAAAATTGTAGTCTAGTTTCAAATTCTGCCCAGAAAAAACAAAACCCTCGGTTCTTTCGAAGCGAGGGTTTGTATTTCTGTTTTGCTTTACTTTAGCTCAACGAAAACCCTCGAGGTAATTTAATAATCACCACGACGAGAATAATGTTAATAATTGCGTTAAAGTTTTGCATGCTTGTTCGGTTTCACTTTTATGGCTTAAAAAAGCTAAATTTATTTCAACTTAAGGACTGACAATTTATATTTTTATAATGAATTATTATGCACAGTTCTCGTCTCTTATTAAATTAGTATCATAGCTCTAATGTCTTGAGCAAGCTTTTTTATTAGAGTTTTTTATTGTGACTAAAGAAGTAAAAGTTATATCTACTGAATAAACGCCTATTTAATATTCACCAAACTCGAATAATATTTAATACTTTCCTACACTAAGAACAATGGAATCAAATAAATGGAATTTGTATGTCTCTTGCTTGTGTGTATAGCCGTGCTCGTGTCGGTTTAGCGTCTCCCCTTGTTACTGTTGAAGTGCATTTAGCTAATGGCTTGCCAGCATTTCATATCGTTGGCTTACCCGAAGCATCAGTAAAAGAATCAAAAGATAGGGTGAGAAGTGCCATTATCAATTGTGGTTATGAATTTCCAGCGAAGCGAATAACCATCAATCTAGCCCCCGCAGATTTACCCAAAGAAGGTGGGCGCTTTGATTTGCCCATTGCCGTCGGTATTTTGGCCGCATCCGAACAACTACCTCAGGTCGATCTTGCTCAATATGAATTTGCCGGTGAACTGGCATTGTCAGGGGAGCTTAGAGCCATAATAGGAGAAATCCCTTTGGCAATGTCATGCTGTGATAGCGGTCGAACGTTGGTGATACCACGGGCAAATAGTGAACAAGCTAGCTGGGTTAAACAAGCGAAAATACATGCCATTGAGCATTTAAGCCAACTGTATCCTCACTTTGCAAGGCAAACACCATTACCTTTGGTAGCTGAACAAGCTATTGAACAATTTAACGATATCAATGAGCTAGATATTAGTGATGTGGTAGGTCAGCCGTTGGCTAAACGCGCGTTAGAAATAGCAGCCAGTGGTAATCATAATTTATTATTTATAGGCCCGCCCGGCACAGGGAAAACCATGCTTGCTAGTAGGTTGTCGGGCATTTTGCCTAGAATGACCGAAGCAGAAGCATTAGAAGCAGCTTCGATTCAGTCGATAAGCAATCAAAATATCAATGGCAAGTCATGGTTAACAAGACCATTTCGTGCTCCTCACCATACGGCCTCCTCAGCAGCACTCGTTGGTGGTGGTAGCCAACCAAAGCCAGGGGAGATCTCCCTAGCGCACAACGGGGTGTTATTTTTAGATGAACTGCCGGAGTTCGAGCGCAAAGTGCTTGATGTGTTAAGAGAGCCGATGGAGTCGGGAGAGGTGACTATATCGCGCGCTATGCACAAGCAAAGCTTCCCTGCTCGTTTTCAGCTGATTGCTGCGATGAATCCGAGTCCGACCGGATTTTATAATGATAATCGCAGTACGCCTGAGCAAGTGCTACGTTATTTGAATCGTTTATCAGGTCCATTTCTCGACAGGATTGACATTCAAATTGAAGTGGCCCGATTACCACGAGGCACGTGGGCTGAAGAAACTGAAGGTAATGAAACCAGTGAAATTGTTCAGCAACGCGTACAAGCGTGTAGAACAAGGCAGTTAGCTCGTCAAGGCAAAGCCAATGCCTTTCTGGGAACCAGTGAACTGAAAAGTCATTGTCAATTATCGGTTGATGAAAATGAATTTCTTGAGTTAGCGGTGGAGAAATTGGGACTTTCAACTCGTGCCCATCATAAAATTTTGAAAATTGCCCGTACTTTGGCAGATATGAATGGCTGTGAAAAAATATTGCACGAGCATTTAATTGAAGCACTTTCCTACCGGGCTATGGATCGCTTACTACAACATCTGACAAGCTCTGTAGCTATGTGAATTTACGCAATGGCATTAAAAAATGCCTGCATTAACGCTTGTTGTTTGTTTTGATTCAAGCAACAAATACCTAATTCGAATGGCGCTATTTCCCCTACGTTATGTAAAAACTTCACTTTATCTCGAACAGGACTATTCTCAACGACGACCTGAGGAACTATGCCGACACCACAACCTAAAGCTACCATACTGACTAACGCTTCGTGCCCTGAAACAGTGGCATAAATATTGGCCTTACCTTGCTGTTTTTTGCGATACCAAAGCTCAAACCGTTTTCTAGCTGGACCATGTTCTGGCAAAATAATAGGAATTTCAGACCAGCTAAGCACATGTGTTTGCAGCAACTGTTGTACTTTGCAATTCATGGTAGGCGCTATAACGACGAGCGGGATAGTGGCAAGGTGTTGAAAGTACACACTACGCGGTAAGCTTTCTGGATTGGCGGCTATGGCAAAGTCGACCGCTTTATTTTGTACTTGCTCTATGGCATCACTAGCGTCACCTGTTGTTAACATAATTTCAACTTGAGGGTGTTGTTGCCTAAAGCGCTCCAGCAAAGGGGGCAAATGACTGTAGGCTGCAGTAACAGAACAATAGATGCTTAGCTTGCCCGTGAGCACCCGTTGATTGTCATCGATAGATTGTCTAAATGAATGCCAATGTTCCACTTGCTGTTGAGCATATTGTTGAAATTTCACACCGGCTGCTGTCAACACCACGGTACGATTATCACGTAATAACAATTCACTACCAACGGCTTGCTCAATTCGTTGTATCGCACGGCTTAAAGTCGAAGGGCTCATATGAAAAGCCTTGGCAGTTTTACCAAAATGCAATGTTTGACTAAGATGAACAAACATACCGAGTGATTTTTGATCCATTGTAATCAACCTATAGAATTACTTTGTTGCAAAAAACGCAACGTAACAGTGCGAATATATCACTTTTTGCAATGTGATGGCTAGGTTATGATGATTTCATTGTCAGTATCACTGACTTATCTAATTTACAGAATTCAGAGGAAAGACCATGAGTAACTATTTCAATACATTGAGCTTACGTGAAAAGCTTGGTCAATTAGGTCAATGTCGTTTTATGCAACGTGAAGAGTTCAGCGATGGCTGCAACTTCATTAAAGATTGGAACATTGTTATTGTTGGCTGTGGTGCTCAAGGTTTAAACCAAGGTTTAAACATGCGTGATTCTGGTTTAAACATCTCTTACGCATTACGTGATGCAGCTATTGCTGAAAAACGTCAATCTTACCAATGGGCAAGCGAAAATGGTTTTACCGTTGGTAATTACCAAGAATTAATTCCTCAAGCGGATTTAGTCTTGAACCTTACGCCAGATAAGCAACATACTTCAGCCGTTACTGCGGTAATGCCTTTAATGAAGCAAGGCGCCACGCTTTCATATTCACATGGTTTCAATATTGTTGAAGAAGGCATGCAAGTTCGTCCTGACATTACTGTGGTTATGGTTGCCCCTAAATGTCCAGGTACTGAAGTACGTGAAGAATACAAACGTGGATTTGGTGTACCAACACTAATCGCTGTTCACCCAGAAAATGATCCTCAAGGTAATGGTTTAGCAATTGCTAAAGCATATGCTTCAGCTACCGGTGGTGATAGAGCCGGCGTTTTACAGTCATCTTTCATCGCTGAAGTTAAGTCTGATTTAATGGGTGAGCAAACTATTCTTTGTGGCATGTTACAAACTGCCGCAGTGCTTGGACATAAGCAATTAGTGGCTCAAGGTATGGATGCTGCTTATGCACGTAAATTATTACAATACGGTTTAGAAACAACTACCGAAGGTTTAAAACACGGTGGTATTACTAACATGATGGACCGTTTATCAAACCCAGCTAAAATCAAAGCGTTTGATATGTCTGAAGAGTTGAAAGTTATTTTACGTCCATTATTTGAAAAGCACATGGATGACATCATCGAAGGTCGTTTTTCAGAAACCATGATGGTTGACTGGGCAAATGATGATGCTAATTTACTTAAGTGGCGTGCAGAAACGGCAGAGAGTACATTTGAATTAGCACCAGATTGTGATACTGAAATCACCGAACAAGAGTATTACGACAAAGGCATTTTTGTGGTAGCTATGATTAAAGCGGGTGTTGAACTTGCTTTTGAAGCCATGGTTGCTGCGGGTATTATTGAAGAGTCGGCTTATTATGAATCGCTTCATGAAACGCCATTAATTGCTAACTGTATCGCTCGTAACAAATTATATGAGATGAATGTAGTAATATCAGATACGGCTGAGTACGGTAATTACTTATTCACTCACGCTGCAGTACCTCTTTTAGAAGAATATGCAGCTAATTTGAGCTTAGAGCAATTAGGCGAAGGCTTTAAAGAAACGTCAAACAACGTTGATAACGCACGTTTAATCGAAGTGAATGACGCTATTCGTAGTCATGGCGTTGAAGTGATTGGTAAAGAGCTGCGTGGTTATATGACCGATATGAAGAAAATTGCTAGTGCAAGTTAAGCGTTAGCATATATAAAAGAACAACATTAAGTTAGTAACATATTCGCTATAATTTGGAATATTTTACTAGCTTTTTTATTTGTACAAGATCAACTTCATTAACATTTTTATTGGGTAATACATGTCTGAATTTAACAATGTCACCATTACTAAAGCCGCCAATGTATATTTTGACGGTAAAGTTACTAGTCGTAAAATCACCTTCACAGATGGGTCATTTAAAACCTTAGGAATTATGATGCCCGGCGACTATAAATTTGGTACTGCAGAAAAAGAATTAATGGAAATTACTAATGGAGATTGCGAAATATTATTGCCAGGCAATAGTGAATGGCAAAGCATTCAAAGTGGTGAGTCTTTTTACGTACCTGCAAATAGTGAGTTTGAGATAAAAGCAAAGTCTATAATTGATTATTGTTGTAATTATATAGCCGAGTAAGCGTTTGGCTTTATTGCGTATTAATCCACAAACGTTTGTCTGTAAGCAGTAGTTTAACTTCATTTGATAGTAAAGGGTTTTTCAATTCGAACACTGTGCGTGTTTTTGTTTTGGCTTTAGCTTGAATACCCGCAGTCACTGAGTGAGTTAAAAAAAATTGCTCAAATTTTCCAGAGTCAAGTAATTTGTTTAGGCCTAAAGTTAGTCTTTTTGATAATCGTTTATTTTCTTTGTTAACGAAAAAGAAAATAGGAGCGGGGTATTTGAGCATCAAATTGCTTTCAACGGTCAATTGTGGTTCATTTTCTATTTCAAACCAAGGCTCATGTAAGGCTCTGGGATAATAATCGAAGCGAGATTTTTTCAACATGTCTAGCAAGTAGATATCATATCCTCTCGTTACGTTAAAACCATTACTGAGTAAAATTTCGGTATCTGGCCAATTATGACCTTGGCCTGAATGTATTCGTTTCAAATCATTTAGCGAAATGTCGCTTTTGTAATTGTGGCTATCCTCCCTTCTAATAATAAATATTCTATATCCCATTAACCCTTTTAAAATAGGGAAATAAATCGCTTGTAGCTTTGTTTCTAAATCCTTTGAAGTCATACGCCAGGTTAAATCGATAAATTCATTACGTTCTAACATCCAAGAAGTTCTTTCTTGCGCCATTTCAATGGCTTCAGGTCGCAATTGATAATCTCCGAATTCTGTTTTGCTGGCTTCAAGGGCTAAAGTTAACAGATCGACAAAATAGCTTTGTTTAGGGTCAGGGTGAGTTTTAGAATCGACATAACGGATAATATCTGTCGCATTAGCCTTATATAAGCTGAAGGCTAATAAAAAAAACAAACAGATGAAGTGCTTGAATGAAAACGTCATTAATATTTTAAGCTAGTTTGTAATATTATTTTCAGTATAGCTTAATACGTCTATTTGTATATTTTCTCAGCCCAGCGAGCTAAACCTGAGGTGACACTACCAAAGTGGTCACCGATAATCACTGGCGTATCAGGTGCTTGCTGTTGAATGAATTTGCTCAGTACAGGTGACTTTGCCGTACCACCAGTGACAAAAATCACATCAGGTTCACATTGAGCTTGAGCAGCTGCAGAGCGCATTAGGTCGGCTATACTTGCTAACGTTCTCTTATTAGCTTGTGCAAGAATATCATTATCTACCGTTACTTGCAGTTCATCATCTATGCTAGCTAATGAAATGATGTGACTGCTTTGTTCAGATAAAGCAATTTTTGCTTGCTCGGCAGCGTTGACAAGTTGGTAGCTAAGTTTGTGATCATGAACTTTAACTAATCGTTCAAGCATCGCTGTTTCTTTAGCGTCACGAGAAAGTTGAATTAACTCCCTGCGATTTTTAGCACTATAAAAGGTTGTTTGCTCGTTGATATTATTGATTGCTAGTGCTTGATAAAAGCTAGCAGTAGGTACAGGTTTGCCTGTTTTGAGAAAGCTGTTCATGCCAAAGCAAGGCATTATGCCTTGCAAGGCCAATTGAATATCAAAATCATTTCCGGCGATGCGAACACCGCTATGAGCAAGTAAATGTGCAGTTCTATCATCACTGTGTTTAAAGTCAGGCCCCATTAGCAACATTGAACAATCACTGGTTCCACCACCTATATCGACCACTAATACTTTACTTTCTTTAGTCAAACTGGCTTCGAACTCAAATCCCGCGGCTACCGGTTCAAATTGAAAATCGACGTTTTTAAAGCCAACTCTTTTTGCTGCGTTGGTTAAAACATTGATTGCTTGTCGGTTACTTTCTTCACCATGTAATCCTTGAAAATTTATTGGTCGACCAATAACCGTTTGAGATACTTCTCGTCCCAATTTTGCTTCTGTGAGCTTTTTAACATTGCTCATCATTGCCGCTACAATGTCTTCAAATAATTGAATCTGCATCGGCGCCAAGCCACTGGCACCTAAAAACGATTTAGGTGATTTTATGTAGTAACCTTCTTCGGGTTCTTCAAGGTATTGATTTAAAGCAGCCGTTCCAAAGAGCAGTTCACTAGATATGCCATCAAAGCTTAATTCTCGTAAGGCCCTTTGTGCTTTTTGCAGCTGTGGGGCACGAGTTTGTTTAAATAATACTTGTTGCTCTGGACTTAACTGCTGGAAGAGCCAGTGAGTAATAATGTCTCTATCTGGCGCATATAAATTGGAAGCAATGGTATTGCTTTGTTGATCATGAGACGTTTTTAAAGGAATAATTTGAGGTTGGCCATTTGCCATTATGGCAACACTACAATTTGATGTACCGTAATCAAAGCCTATCATTTACTTATAACCGTAAGAATTTATAGCCAGTAAAGGCGAAAAAGGCCGCGTAGCATACTGAGTAATGTTGCTAGGTGCAATAGGATATTAAAAAAGCGCTAAGTTTTTTGGCGTAACTCATAGCGCTTGATTAATTATTGAATAATGAAATTAGTCTCGGATTTGTCCATCACCATAAACGACAAATTTTTCTGTAGTTAAAGCTTCTAATCCCATCGGGCCGAAAGCATGTAATTTGCTAGTGGAAATACCAATCTCAGAGCCTAAACCTAATTGGTTGCCATCTGAAAAGCGCGAAGAAGCATTGACCATAACTACCGATGAATTTATTTGGCGAATAAATGCTTGGCTGCGACTGATATCTTGGCTAATGATGACTTCAGTATGATCTGAAGTATATTGATTAATGTGCGCTATTGCAGTATCAAAACTGCTCACTACTTTTACGGCAATTTCTTGTGCCAAATATTCAGCATGATAATCATCCGTAGTTGCTAACTGTCCATTGTCAAAATACGACAAGCTGTTTTCACAAGCATGGACTTTTACTTGGGCGGCATCATTAAGAGCTTTCGCTGCTAGCGGCAAAAATTGCTCGGCAATATCTTGGTGTACTAAGAACGTTTCAAAGGCATTACAGGCGCTCGGCTTTTGTGTTTTTCCATTGACTAGAATATCGACTGCTTTATTGACGTCGGCATATTTATCAACATACAAATGACAAACACCTTTAAAGTGTTGAATGACTGGAATTTGGCTATTTTCACTGACATATCGAATCAGCCCTTCACCACCGCGAGGAATGACTAAATCTATGGTTTCACTTTGTTTTAATAAATCTTCAATAACACTGCGACTTGTATCAGGAATAACACTCACAACATTTTGATCACATTTATGAGCCATTAAAACCTTATGTAAGCATTGGGCAATTGCAAGGTTTGAATGAATAGCTTCAGAGCCACCGCGTAAAATAACAGCGTTACCTGATTTTATACAAAGAGCAGCGGCTTCGGCAGTAACATTTGGTCGCGCTTCATAAATCATGGCAATAACGCCAAGCGGAATACGCATTTTACCTACTTGCAAGCCGTTTGGTCGCAGTGCCAAGTTACTGATATCACCTACAGGATCTGTTAAAGCAACAATTTCGCGAATAGCAGAGCTAATATCTTTTATACCTTGCTCAGTTAGTACCAACCTATCGAGCATAGCTTGGCTTAAGCCTTTTTCTCGTCCAGCTACAATATCTTTCGCATTTTCATTAATGATGGCATCGCTGTTGTTTTCAATGGCAACGGCTATTGCATTCAACAAAATGTTTTTTTCTGTGGTGGAGAGCTGCGCTGCTACGCGGCTGGCAATTTTGGCTTTTTCCGCCATTTCTTTCATGATGAAAGGTGATGTATTCAATTGGTTCATTAGTTTAACTCTCTACTATTTTAGGCACAATTTGGGCAGGTTTTACCTCTGGTTTTTGGTCGAGTATGACCATATCATCACGATGAATAACCACATCGCCTTCTTCATGTCCTAGCGTATTTTCAATATCATCACTATGTTTGCCTTTTATTCGCTTCAATTCATTATGGCTGTATTGGGTAATACCTTTAGCGATAATTGTTTTAGTTTGATGATCGATCAAATCAACGCAGTCACCAACGTCGAACTTTTTAGCGACAGATTTGATACCCACAGGTAATAAAGATGCGCCTTTTTTCAGTACAGCATTTACTGCGCCTTTATCTAACGTGACTCTGCCCTGACTTTTCACTGTATGTTTAAGCCAATGTTTTTTGGCACTGATGATGTTTTTATCAGCAGAGAATTGCGTGCCAGGGTTTATTTTTCTGATTAAAGAGGCAAACACTTCGCTTTTAGTACCGTTAACAATATAGGTGTTTATGCCATGTTCAGTGGCTTTCTCTGCGGCCTCAATTTTAGTTTTCATACCGCCAGTAGCTAAATGGTTTCTACTAGTTCCTGCCATGGCATAGATTTCATCCGTGATTTCATCTATTTTGGGGATAAGTATTGCGTCGTCATGAACATTGGGATCCTTAGTGAAAACACCGTCAATGTCGCTTAATATAAAGAGGCTGTCAGCTTCACAGACTTGCGCCACTAAGGCCGCAAGATTGTCATTGTCACCCACTTTTAAATCTTCAGTAGTAACAGTGTCATTTTCATTTACTATGGGTAAAATGCCATTTTCTAGTTGAATTTGAATGGTTTCTTTAATAGAAATAAAGCGTTCACGATCTTCAAGATCGTCTTGTGTTATTAATATTTGACTGCAAGGGGTATCGAAAAAACGTTGCCAATTTGCCATCATCTGCATTTGTCCAACAGACGCCATAGCCTTTTTCATTGGAATAGATAATTTAGGCGAACCATGATGTATTAATGTTCTACCTGCGGCAATGCCACCAGATGAAACGAGAATGATTTCTTTACCTTGCTGCTGACATTTGGTAATAAACTGCGCTATAGCTAAAGAGTACTGTCCGCTGCAACCCGTTTTTGTTGGCGCTACTAAGGCGCTGCCAACTTTGAGTACAGCTCTATTAAAATTCATTTTTCCCCCTGTTATTTTGCTAGTGTTAGCATGCATTACTGCTAATAAAAAAACAACAACGAGGCCAATAAAATAGAACTAAAAGCTAGATTGAAAGTAACTGATTAATAACCTTGAGCTATAGTAGCTAAACTCTTTTTAAGGTGTAATAAAAAATACAATTTTTGCGTAAATCATGATTAAATAACGGGCATCAACGATATAGTCTTATTTTATTAGTAATTTACCCATGTTTAACTTTTTACCTGCGCCACTTATAACCTTACTTTCATTTAGTTTTTATGCCATTAACACCGTCTTTTGGCTGATACCTATTTTAGTATTCTCTTTGTTTAAGGCTTTAATTCCGTTAGGTTTTTCACGAAAGGTTTTTAGCTATTTACTGGATTTAATGGCAGGAAATTGGGTGGCGGTTAATACTTTTAATCAAAAGCTCTTTACCAAAATGGAGCTTAAGATTACCGGTTTAGAAGAGTTAAATAGAAAAGATTGGTATTTAGTACTGGCCAATCATCAAAGTTGGGTGGATATTGTTGTTTTGCAACGCGCTTTGCATGGTGAAGTCCCTTTTTTAAAGTTCTTTTTAAAGAAGGAACTACTTTATGTGCCCATTTTGGGTTTAGCTTGGTGGGCATTAGACTTTCCTTTTATGCAACGTTATACACAATCATTTTTAAAGAAAAATCCGCATTTGCGTGGGAAAGATTTAGCAACTACCCGCAAAGCCTGTGAAAAATTTAAGCATAAACCTGTCAGTGTAATGAGCTTTATTGAAGGCACACGTTATACTCAAGCAAAACATGATAAACAAAAATCACCCTTTAATCATTTGCTTAAGCCTAAAGCTGGCGGCATAGCCTTTGTACTTGATGCGATGGGTGAACATTTAACAACCATTGTAGATGTGACGATATTTTATCCTGACGGTATACCTACTTTTGCAGATTTCCTCCGTGGTAATGTTAAAAATGTTCAAGTGGAAATCCATACTAGAGCAATTGACCGTGACTTGAGCGGTGATTATATGAATGATAGAAATCACAAAATAGCTTTTCAAAAATGGCTGACACAATTTTGGTATGATAAAGATGCTAGGCTAGAAAAAATGAAACAAGCATCTACAGAGAATAACAAATAATAAAGGGCATAATATGAATGAATTGATCACTAATTGGCTAGTAGGGCAAGGTGTAAGTAGTGCACATCTTGAAATGACAGCAATGGCGATTGGTTTGTTAATTATTATAGCTATTTGTGCAATAAGCTACTATGTGGCCAAGTATCAAATTGTTAATTTAGCCCATAAGTTGATCGTTAAGACTAAAAATACATGGGATGATGCCTTAATTGAGCATCACGTTTTGACGCGATTGACCTTATTGTTACCTTTTATATTGGTTTTATTGTTAACACCACTTATTTTTCCGTCAGAGCTTTTACTTGCCAACCTACTTATTCTGGCGGCGAAAATCTGTTTAACTTTCCAAGTTGCTCGTTGTGCAAGCGCATTACTCAATGTAAGTAAAAGCTTGTATCGTGAAACGGCGAAACAAAAGTACTTACCCCTCAATGCTATTATTCAAGTCATTAAGTTAGCCGTTTATTTAGTTGCGGCCATTATAATTATTTCACTCATACTAGACCGATCACCCATTTATTTACTCAGTGGGTTAGGGGCATTGACGGCAGTTTTAATTTTAGTTTTTCAGGATACCATCAAGGGCTTGGTGGCTAGTATACAGATTTCTGCAAATAAAATGGTGGTAGCGGGGGATTGGATTGAATTGCCCAAATATGGTGCTGATGGTGATGTCATTGAAATTGGTTTAAATACGGTCAAAGTGGAAAATTTCGATAAAACTATCACCACAGTTCCAACTTACGCATTAATAAGTGATTCATTTAAAAACTGGCGTAATATGTATCATACAGGAGCTAGGCGTATTAAGCGTACCTTGATAATAGATATTGGTAGTATTAGCTTTTATAGCTTAGAAAAAGTTGATTTTTTGGCAAATACTAATTTACTGAAGAGTTATTTAACTGATAAAAAGCAACAGCTTGCAGAAAAGAATGGTTCACTTAATTCCGAAGGTGACCTCGTTAATATAGATACTCACCAGTTGACAAACATAGGGACTTTTCGTGCTTATATTGAAATGTATTTAAATGAAAATTCAAATATTAGGAGTGATTTAACCTGTATGGTCAGACAACTAAAAGCAACCGAAAACGGCTTGCCTTTAGAGTTATATTGCTTTGCTAATACAACTGACTGGGGAGCATATGAAGCGATTCAGGCAGATATTTTTGATCACCTTTTTGCTATAGCTCCTGAGTTTGATTTACGTGTGTTTCAACATCCTACAGGTTTTGATTGGCAAAAATAAGCGGATAAATCGAAAAGAGCTAAGTTTTTAAAGACTTTGAATCTCAGCTCTTTGAGGTATTGCAATAGGCCATACCAATCTGGGCTATTTACAGCATTATCACACGCATTAGCGGTTACGCTATCTCTGCCTAATAACGCCTTCTTGCATGGTTGAAGCAACTAATTCACCTTGACGATTATATATTTGCCCTTTTACTAAGCCGCGTCCATTACTTGCAGAAGGACTGTCCATACAGTACAACAGCCAATCATCAAAACGAAACGGGCGGTGGAACCACATCGCATGGTCAACAGTCGCTATTTGAAAATTCGGTAACCAGTGACTAGTCCCATGAGGCAATAATGCTGTTGGCAAAAAATGAAAATCAGAGGCATAAGCGAGCATACAGCTATGGATGCGTAAATCATCAGGTAAATTACCGTTAGTTTTCAGCCAAGTTTGGCTATTAGATGCTGTTTTTTGGGGTTTTAGCCAATTATATTGTTGTATAGGACGAATCTCTATGGGCTTTTCAGCTAAAAACCTTTCTCGCATCGTGTTAGGAAGTGCTTCTTGGTGCTGATTAATAAAGTCCCCATATGAAGGAATGCCATCAGGAGGCGGAACTTTAGGCATAATGTCTTGATGATTGAAGCCCTCTTCGGGTTGTTGGAATGAGGCTGTCATATAAAAAATTGCTTTACCATTTTGAATGGCTTGTACTCTGCGGGTACTAAAGCTCGCACCATCACGAATCTTTTCTACTTCATACACAACAGGTTTAGAAGCATCGCCTGCGCGTAAAAAATATGAATGCAGTGAATGAACAAAGCGATCTACTCCAACAGTTTCCTGGGCGGCGGATAGTGCTTGACCCATGACTTGTCCACCGAATAATGCCCTAAAGCCTAAATCTTGGCTTTGACCTCGATAAATTCCTTGCTCAATGACTTCTAATTTTAACAAAGCTAGTAGTTCATCTAACACAACACTCATAATAATTACTCGGTCCATTAACAATTTTTAGGTAACAATTTAACACTCGTTTAATAAAACGAGATGTCTTCAGGTATTACCAGTAATAATAGCAGCTTTTTAATTGATATATTTCTTGATGTATAAAACAAATTGCGATATTTTATAAGTATAATAGTTCGATTTTTAAGCTACGTGATAATTTAAATGCGTTGACCATTTAAATTTTAGAGGTTCATATGCAAGCGACAGTTCAAAGAGAAGTTTTACTAGAAAGACGACAGCAAAATAATATTGTTGCTGAAACTTTATGGAATAAACTGTCTTTAGCCCAAAAATTTGCAGCGAGTAGCTTGACCCAGTTTGGTTATGATCTAACTTATATTCGTAATAGTAATACTGGAAATCTAGCTATATTGTTATGTAATGGTAATGCGGCTACGATTTCAAGTGAAGGTGAGATAAACACTTCCCCAGATATTGTGATCAGAGATTAAGTACCCTTATTTAAGAATCCTCTGTTTCAATATTTTCTTGTAACTGCTCTTCGTATTTAACTAAGAGTGCCTCAGCTAAAGATACAAAACCAATAAAATTATTACTGTTCCAAAGGCGTTGAACTTTAGTGTCGTTTTTAATGATTTTCTCAAAAAACACTTTATAAAGTTCTTCTTCTTGACTTGAAAAACACTTTCTAGTGGCGCTATGTAATTTCCCTTTTTTCAATAAACACTCTTTAAATATTTGCGAGTAATTATTTATAAAAGGCTCTATAAGTGCTAGCTCATCTAATACATCGTGCTCTTGATATTTATTAAGTAATAGCTGAAGCCTATTCTTGGCAAACTCTTCATTATTGCTAGCTATTAGTCCCATCGACTTTGATAAAACTTGGTTTTCACTTTTAATTTTAGCAGTGTCTCGCTTAAGGGTTATCATCTGGCGTTGTAATTTTTCAGCACGAAAAAAGAAATACACGCTGAGTATTACAAAGAGGGCAGTTATCAGTAAAACGGCTATCATAAGTGTACCTGGTTTTTAGGCTATTTTTATAGAACCACTTAATTGTGATAGAAAAATATATGGGTCAATATCTTGAAAATTAGGACTTTCAACAGAATAGGCAATTGTAACTGAAAACGTCCCTAAGTTGGCAAAAAATTGCAGTTTAAGCGCAGATATTAATTTTTCCATCTTGATTGTGGCACTTGTAGCATTTTGATGAGGAAAAACTAGCAGGTACTCTCCTTCGTTAATCATACCGACATGTTCAAACTCATTGATATGATTATTAATTAAACTGGCTATTTCTCGGCTTACTTCATCAACTATTTTTTTGTTAAATTGAAAGGTCAGCTCCTGCCAGTTTGCAATGGAAATATAACCTAACGTAAGAGGATAAGCATAATTTCTCGCCATATTAAAACTTCGTTGGTACAACTGCTTAGTTTGAATAGGGCTAGCTACCATATAACTAGGTTTTTCTAGGGCTTCATATGTACTCTTTAGCTTTTTACTTCGATACCTTAACCATAAGAAGATAGCTGCACCAAAAAGGAGTAACGCAATACAAGATAAAATCAGGATAGTTGTTTGTTGCAATTGATATTTTTGTGAAAAAGAGCTTGCTAGTTCGCTTTGCTCGGCAAGTCTTAGTGCTAATTGTCTCGTTTGGTTACTGGCAATAGACTGTTTAGTTGGATTTAGACTAATAGATTCGTTGTAAGACGCTTGAAAATTTGAGGTATATTGAGCATTCGTTTGCAATAATGCTTCACTATACTTTCTCTGCCAAAAGTATGCTTTACGTATATTAGTGCCATTTCTGTGCATGTTGGCAAGCAACTGATATATAATTATATAATCACCGGATAGCGCAACAGTAGTTGATAATTTTTCAGCTTCGTTTAATAGTGTGACTGCCGCAATATCTTGATTTAATAAATTTTTAATTTGTACTAAAGAGACAAGGGTTTCTAAATAGGAGCTTACTAAGTTGTGTTGATAAAATATTGCTTTAGCGGCTAAAATTTCCTTTTCAGCCTCTACAAATTGTTTTTGTTGCATTAACGTTAACCCTAAACCTTGTCGTGCGTGAGCAACATAGATAGGAGCTGACTTTTTTTCAGCATAACTTTTAGCTTCCCAGTAAGCATTAAAGGCATCATTAAATCGATTCAATTTAAAATAGGCGTTAGCCAAGTGATAATAAGTTTGATCGACTGATGCTAATTTATTTAAATTAAAGCGCAACTTCAATATCTTTAACTGTACTGTTAAGGCGGTTTGGAAATCACCTAAATGAAAATATGCGTTTGCGAGAATAGTTAATAGAGAGGTATGCTCAGCAAAAGCCGCATTTTGTTCGATAATTGATTCTATTTGTTGTAAATCAGTAAGCGCATCCTGATGCTGATTTAACATCGCATAAGCGACGCTTCTATAACTTAACGCAAATAAGTAGTATTTAATGTCGTCAGTATCTTGTGGCATATTTATCGCAGTTTGAGCGGTTATTAATAACTGCTGATATTGTTTTTTAGCGGAAAGTATACTCGCCAATTTTATTTGTAAGCACAGTTGTGTTTTTTGATAACGTGAAGATACTGCTAAACCGTCCTGTACAAATTGCAAGGCTGTTTCCATTTCTCCTTTATTAACAGCAACATTAGAAAGTAATAAATAAGTTTTTGCTAACGTGTCACTGGGGTATTTTTCTCTCTGTATGATTATCTTATTACTTAATTCAACCACTTGACTGTAATTGAGTGTCTCAGAGCTTGTTTTAAATAAATATTCGACCTCTGCAATAAGTTGCTCTGGTGATTGAGGCTCATTTTCGCTCGCCAAAATACCGAAACTCAAAGCAAAAAGAGCAAAGGTTAAGGTGAAAGCGAAAAAACTAAATATTTTTTTAATCATAAATCTTAATGAAAACACATAGTTATAAAAAACACACAGACTATTTTAACGTGATTTACGCTTAGATGTTAGTTTTTTGTTTACAAATAATAAACAGGGATTATAATGAACTTGCTCGACAAGGGCAAATCTAGCGAAAGCTAGAGACGCAAAGTAACCGGTCTAACGGGAAACCTATGACAGCGGGACTGCCAAATTTAGATGTAGTGGGGGCTCTTCTATTTTAAACAGCTTTCTGTCTGTTTCTTCGGTTTACTTTGCGTGGCTTCCTTGCCTTAATTGTTATTAATACTTAATTCAGTTTTTCTATAAGATTTATTCTGTCTTATCTTCGATAGCTGATTTAACACTGATAATATAATCGCCAATCACTTTTTCTAGCATATTCAAAGGCATTGAACCATTTTTTAATATCTGGTCATGAAAATCGCGTAAATCAAATTTTTCACCTAAAACCTGTTCAGCATTTTTACGTAAACGTTTAATGGTTAATTCGCCAATTTTGTATGATAACGCTTGGCCTGGCCATGAAATGTATCTATCTATCTCTGTTTGTACATTATGAAGTGACAGTGCGGTATTGTCAGCAAGATAATCAATAGCTTGTTTTCTAGACCAACCCTTTGCATGCATACCAGTATCAACGACTAAACGGCATGCTCGCCACATTTCATAAGTTAAACGACCGAAATTTTGATATGGTGTTTCATAAATGCCAGCTTCAATACCCAAATATTCTGAATATAATCCCCATCCTTCACCAAAAGCAGAGATGTAGATACGATTTCTAAATTTTGGCACATTTTCCATTTCTTGTGCAATTGAGCCTTGCAAATGATGGCCTGGAACTGCTTCATGTAAGGTCAGTGCAGGTAATACATATAGCGGCCTTCTATCTAAACGATAAGTATTGACCCAATAGTTGCCTGCTTGATCATCTCGAGCAGGTCCTGAGTAGCGCCCTGTTGTATATTTTGGGGCAATATTAGCCGGTACTTCAATCACACCATAAGGCGTTCTTGGTAATGTCTTGAATAAAGTAGGTAGCTTCGCATCCATTTTTTTAGCAATGTAAGAAGCTTCTTTTAATAAATCTACCGGTGTTTTTGCATAAAATCTCGCATCATTACGCAAAAAGTTTAGAAATGCCTTAAAGTCACCTTCAAACTCAACTTGTTTTATAATTTCATTCATTTCAGCTCGAATGCGTTTAACTTCGGCTAAGCCTTTTTGGTGAACCTGATCTGCAGTTATGTCAAGCGTTGTGTAATGTTCAACACGGTTTTGATAATAGCTTTTACCATTAGGAAGTGAAGTGGCAGCAATATTATCACGTGCATGTATTTGATATCGGTTAACCATAAATTCGTAATACTGCTGATAAGTTGGCATTATTTTATCACTGATTATTTGCTTAGCTTCCTCTTTAATACTTTGTTGCAGTGATGGTGAAATATGGCTAGACATTTTTAATAAAGGCTTAAAATAAATGCTTTGTGTTACGTCTTCTTTAATAAATGCAGTAATAGATTGTTCAAACCCCTTAAGAACTACTTTGGGTTGGGTAATACCTGCTTTAATTCCTTCATTCATCCATGTAATTTGTTGTGCAAAATAATGTGGGATCGCACTAAGTTTCGCTAAATAATCACGATAATCTTGTGCTGATTTTAAATTGACTTGTTGACTGATATTACTTATCCAAACATGAAAGCCTGATTCAGAAGTAAGAGGCATGAAATGCTCTTTGTTCTCATAACTATCAATTTGATTCTTTAGGAAATAGGCTAATACCGCACTATTAATCTGATTTGCAGAGTTTAGTTCTTGTTCATCAATATTAGTTAATGCTCTATATATATTTTGACGTTTAAGCTGTTGTTTAGCTAAAAATTCTGCCGATAAGTTAGGAAGTTTACCGTTATTCCCACCTTCTTGTGGGTCATTAAAAGGACTGGATTGTTGATAAAACTGTTGATAAGTTCTAATCAATTGTTGTAACTGGTGATCGCTTTTACTTGCTGATGCTAGTGAGTCCTCAGGTGTTTTATTTGATGTTTGACTGCAACTAATAAGGAGAAAACTAACAAGCAATGGGAAAAGAAATTTCATTTTTAATGACTCTGCAGCAGAAGAGCCGATACTTTAACAGACTTGCAAGTAAACGTAACAGACATATTACATAAATTGTGTAGATATTTGCTTGCAGATACTAGAGAATAGTGTGGTAGATGGCATAGATCATTATAGCGTAAGTTATACAGGGGTGAATCGGTGAAGTATCACGATTCTATAAGTCAAGCAAAGAAAACCATGACACTGGCGGTTGCTCAACTGCATCAGTGGCATTTGCCTGTGAATCCAATAAATTATGCCGTGAGTTATGAATATTGTAAAAAAAACAAACCTATTCTAACGGCAAGTATCAAACGAATCTTGTTATCAGGCAAATCTTTAGATGGCTTCTTTATGGAGCAGTTATATAAAGAGCATTTACTTGAACAAAGTAAATTTCGTGATGAAATCATAAGTGATCTTTCGCACTTGTTCACGCAAATTCAAGAAAACTGTCAAGTATCCAGTGCTGGCGCACAAACGTTAATTGAGCAATTAGATGATAATATTCCTGCCTTAATGTCGAATAATAAAGGTGAAGTTAAATCAGCTATCGCTAAGCTGCACCATGCATCTACCGCCTTTAAAAAGCAACAACAAGCATTAGTTGAACAGTTAGAACTATCCCAATTGCAAACTCAAGCGTTAGAAGCTGAGCTTGAAGAAGTACGACAAGAAATATACCTTGACCCTGTTACGGGTATGTACAATCGAAAAGCCATGTCAAAACATGTAGACACTTGGCTAGGTGAAAATTCTGAACGAGGCATTGCCGCAATTGTGATTAGCGTTGATCATTTTAAGCAATTTAGTGATCGTTTTGGTGCATTAATTGGCGATGTTATTTTATCTAAAATTGCTAAAAAAGTTTCAAGTTATGTTGATGATAGTGGGTTACCGGTACGTTCAGGAAGTGATGAGTTTATTGTATTATTACCTGATGTAGATGGAGGAATCGCTAGTGAGATTGCAGAGAAAATAAAGCAAGGTGTTGAAAAACTTCGCTTTGTAAGTATTCAATCAGGTGTAAGATTGCCAAAAATGAGTATTTCTTGTGGCATTGGTGAAATGAAAAGCAAAGAAGGGCTTAATCATTTTATTAATAGAAGTCGTAAAGCGATAAAGAAACCGATAGAAAATAGAAAATAGAAAGCTTATGCTTTATCTAACATTGCTGCTAACTCTGCTAGATTATTCTCAGAATATACTTTAATACCCGCTTGTGTAAGTAACTTACTCGTCACTCCTTGACCTAGAATTTTCTGATTTGTAAATGAACCATCGTAAATATGTGTGCTGCCACATGACGGACTAGATTCTTTTAATAGTGCAAATCTAATGTGATGTTGCTGGCAAAGTGTGAGTGCTAATTGTGCACCTCGATGAAATTGCTTACTAACATCTTGACCAGAAATTGTTGTAATTAAATTTTCAGATAATTGAATTTCTGCTGGCTCTCGTGGTACCGGTAAACCACCAGCAACTTCAGGGCATATAGGTATGAAACGGTTTTGTTGTTGCCAGAGGTTTAGCAAAGTATGCTTTAGTGAAATAATTTCGCTATTGTAACGAACATTTTCGCCTAACAAACAACGGCTAATGAGTATTTTATCAAACATTATTGTACTAACTCTTAGTTAAAAAATTATATAAAGGTTCTATGTTGGTAAGACTGTTTTCATCTTGAGCATTTATCCAACATGACTGGCTATAATAATCAAAGTTCATCATAAACTCAGCATGCTGCCATTGAAAACGAATATTTTCTCGGTCTGCTCCAAAGGTAACTTCTTTAATAATATGTTTAGGTAGCTTGACCAATATTAATTGGCTGAGTGTTTCTATATCTTCTTGAAACCAGCTTTGTTCAAATATCACGCTAATTTGTTGATTGATAATGAGTATTGTTTTTATTTTCATGTGATTAATTTAAATATATATAGCGCAAATAATGGACAGAATATTTGATAGTATTCACCATATTAAGTCAAAAAAAGAACGACAGCATACACTATTTTTCATATACTGATTTTAGAAAAATAAATTTATAAACAAAGAGAGACGATAACTATGAAAAAACTTACTCTTGCACTTGCTGCAACCGTAATGATGGCATCTCCTGCTTTCGCTGGTGATGCTGCTGCTGGTAAAGCTAAATCAATGATGTGTGGTGCATGTCATGGCGCTGCAGGCATTTCAGCTGTGCCAACTTACCCTAACCTTGCTGGTCAAAAAGAAGCTTATTTAGCTAAACAACTTAAAGACTTTAAATCTGGCAAGCGTAATGATCCGACTATGAAAGGCATGGTTATGGCGTTGTCTGATGCCGATATGGATAATATAGCTGCATATTATGCTGGCTTGAAGTAATAGTTATTGAATCAATACTAGATGTTCTGAGTCGTAAGAAAAAAGCGCCTATTGGCGCTTTTTTGATTTAACCACCTTGGTGCTCTTTTATGGTTTGTATGAATACTTTTCCATAACGTGATAATTTTACTTCGCCAATACCGCTGATGGCTAGCATTTGTGCTGCCGATACGGGTTGTATACGCGCTAATTCTGACAAAGTAGCATCATTGAAAACAATAAAGGGTGCAATATCTTCGCCATCAGCAATGTTTTTTCTTAACTCACGTAATTTAGCAAATAAAGCTCTATCGTAGGTTTTCTGTTGGCTCTGGCTTTGCCAATAGCTTGCTTTTTGTAATCTTGGACTTGCTAATAATAATGGCTCTGTTGCTTTAAGTACGCTTCTTGATGCCTGAGTCAAGTAAAGTGCAGATTGTTGTTCAATGTCTTGTTGTAAGTAACCTAGATGAATAAGTTGCCCAATAATGGCAAACCAATAACCAGGGGTTTTACCTTGGCCAATAGCAAACGTAGACACTTTATCATGCTCAAGGCTTTTTACTTTGTTAGTTTTTTCACCGCGTAATACATCAATAACATGATTAATATCACCTTGTTGCTTTATTCTAAATACACATGACAATACTTTTTGTGCGGCTTGAGTAGCGTCGAACTGAGTCGGTGGATCTAAACAAATATCGCAATTACCACAACCTTGTTGGGTAAATTCAGCAAAATAATTGAGCACTACTTGTCTACGGCATGTTTGTGCGTCAACAAAAGCACTCATAGCCGCAAAGCGTTGCATCTCCACATTCACCCGCTTTGAGTTGTCACCTTCGCTGATGCGCTTTTTAATGCGAGAAATGTCTTTATCTGCAACTAAAAATAAAGCTTCAGCAGGCAATCCATCGCGGCCAGCGCGACCAATTTCTTGGTAATAAGATTCTAACGTACGAGGAGGTTCAAAATGTATAACATAACGCACATTGGGTTTATTTATACCTAAACCAAAAGCGACAGTTGCTACCACTATCTGAATGTTATCTTTAGTAAAACCTTCTTGTACCAGGGCACGAATATCACTTTCAAGTCCGGCGTGATAAGCAGCACAATTCACCCCACACGCAGCGAGATATTTCGTCAATTTTTCAACTTGCCATCGGCTATTACAATAGATGATACCCGAGTCATCTGCTTGCTTGCGAACATAACCCAACACTTGCTTTTCGCCGTCATATTTTTGCGCTAATGTAAATCTTATATTAGGTCTGTCAAAGCTATCCAGATGAATATACGGGTTATTTAGTGATAACTGAGCGAGGATATCTTTGCGTGTGGTTACATCTGCGGTAGCGGTTAATGCCATCACGGGTACATGAGGAAAATACTGTTTTAACGCATGTAATTGAGTATACGCAGGTCTAAAATCATGCCCCCACTGAGAGATACAATGCGCTTCATCAATAGCAAACATGCTCAATGGTAGGTCACTTAAACCTTGTAAAAAGTAACGATTAGTGAGGCGTTCAGGTGCAACATAAAGCAGCTTTATTTCACCTTGAGCAAGTTTGGCAAAAATGTCATTAATTGTTTTTTGATCTAAAGATGAATTAATAAAAGCAGCAGCAATGCCTTGGTGGGTTAAGTTGTCAACTTGATCTTTCATTAAGGCAATTAATGGCGAAACGACAATGGTAACACCTGGTAGTAAGGTAGCCGGGAGCTGATAACACAACGATTTACCTCCTCCTGTAGGCATTAACACAAGCGAGTCTCTACCCTGCATCAAGTTCTCAATAATTTCAGCTTGCCCTGGTCGAAAGCTATCGTATCCAAAAAACTGCTTTAAGGATTTAAGCAACATGGTTTTATTTTCTTGACTGGGGACAAGGTTTAGATCAGGACTATTCAACAAATATTTCTTCAAGGTAGTTTAGAGTAGGCTATTTTACCTGAGAGTTAACAATGTGTGATCATTATTTTTCACTATTTTAGCAAAAGGATGTTAATCTGAATAACCATCTTGTCCGACCAGAGGTTTTTTAGATGAATCATGAAGAAATGTTAATTCAGCTTACTGAATATTTAAATAATAATATCCCTTTTAACCAGCTGCTTGGGTTAGAGATAACACATTTTAATGCAGACAAGTCAGAAGTGCGTTTTGCTTGGCAAGATAAATTAATTGGTAATCCAATGCAAAAGATTTTACATGGTGGCGTGACTGCCGCGGCGCTTGATTTTGCTGGTGGGACGGTTGCTGTAGCTAACATAGTCGCACAATTACCCCAGATTACGCCTGAGATTATTCAACAAAGCTTAAGTAAGGTAGGCACCATTGATTTACGTACTGATTTTTTACGTCCAGGACGCGGTGAAGAATTTATTATCACCGCTCATATTATTCGAAGCGGCAGTAAAGTAGCAGTTGCCCGCATGGAAATGCACAATGAACTTGGCGAACATATCGCTTTTGGTACTGGCACTTACATGGTCGGTTAACTTTACAATCCATTGAAATATACAGTGCTAAAATAACACAGATAAAAATTTACCAGCAGTAGTTATGCTACTATGCCTGCCCTAACCAATTATCATGACAAATCATGAAGCCAAGCCCATTGTCACAACAACAACCATCAAGACACTCAGGTGTTGCAAATGCCGTAGCCGCTTATTTTATGTGGGGTCTTGCGCCAATATATTTTAAGTTGTTAGCAGATATTGGCGCGGGTGAGATTTTAATGCATCGCGTTATTTGGTCTAGTGTGTTTTTGCTATTTTTGGTTATTGTCAGTAAAAAGTGGTCAGTGCTGGTGGTATTATGTAAGCAAGGCCATGTGATTGTTAAACTCAGCCTATCTGCTTCAGTTTTAGCGGTAAACTGGTTACTGTTTATTTGGGCAGTGAATAATGATCACTTGCTTGATGCCAGTTTAGGTTATTTTATTAACCCGTTATTTAATGTCGCTCTGGGCATGATGTTTTTTAGTGAAAAACTCAGAAGAAACCAAAAGATTGCTGTTGGTTTGGCAGCCTTAGGGGTTTTTGTACAACTCTTTACTATTGGCTCTTTACCAATTGTGTCATTGGCTTTAGCAAGCTCCTTTGCGATATACGGTCTTTTAAGAAAAAAAATGCAACTAGATTCATTCGTTGGCCTATTAATTGAATCGCTACTAATGCTGCCATTAGCATTACTTTACTGGGTTGTTTTTGTCGACAGTCCGACAGGAAATTTAGCCTCAAATAGTGTTAACCTTAATATCATACTGGTAATGGCTGGGGTCGTTACTACCGCACCATTATTATGCTTTACCGCCGCCGCTAAGCGACTTTCTTTATCGACTTTAGGTTTTTTTCAATACATTGGACCGAGTATGATGTTTTTGTTAGCAACATTTTATTATAAAGAATCAATGCAATTAGCTGAATTTATTACATTCGTCTTTATTTGGTCAGCATTGGCTTTATATAGTGTTGATGCGTTTCATAATAAGAAAAATGAACGTAAATTAATCGGCACTGATCAGTAACGGTAAGGTTATCTTGCAGGTAATTCCTTGCTCTAGCTTACTACTGATCTTAATATGTCCGGCTAGTTTTTGTTCAATAATGTTATAGACTATGTTCATGCCTAGGCCTGTGCCTCCTTTGTTCCGTTTTGTGGTGAAAAAAGGGTCAAATACTTGAGCTAATACCTCTTTATTCATGCCTATGCCATTATCTTTATACGTTAAACAAATCTCATCAATGGAATGTTGCGTGAGGTTGATTGAAATATCCTTACGCTGGTCTCGACTTTCATTGACGTTGTGAAAACCATGTAGAATTGAATTGTTGACTAGGTTGGTGACAACTTGCGCTAAAGCACCAGGAATTGTATTGACTATAATAGTCTCGTCGCCACTAAATAGGTAATTTACTTGATTCTTTTTCAATTCATTCGTTAAAGTGGTCATCACTTCGTTAATATAATCTGCAATGTTAATTTCTCTTATTTGTTCAACTATTTGGTCGGCGGCAACTTCTTTAAAGTTGTGCATAAGCTCAATTACTCGCTCCAAACCTTTGTTTGATATATGTGAAGACTGATTTACTATATTGATATACGATTTAAGTTGATTTTGACTCAGTGATTTATCGTCTAACCTTTTGGCCATAGCTTCAGTATTTTCTTGAATTAGGCTGGTCGAGGTTACTGCAATACCCAGTGGGGTATTTATTTCATGCGCAACGCCAGCGATTAATTTACCTAGGGATGCCATTTTTTCAGATTGAATTAATTGAATTTGGGTTTCTTTTAGATGATTTAGGGTTTCAGTCAGTTTATGCGTCGTTTTCTTATTCTTATAGAATAAGCCGACTAGTAGAGTCAAAGCAAAAGCAGCAATCACAACGAGGATAGTGGTTTTGGTGATGGTTTCTTTTTGACTAACAATAGTCTGTTTTTGTGCGGCAAGTTCACCACCTTGTGCAGATAATGCTTGTTGCTGACGGGCGATATTGTGCTGCTGTTGTTGTAGGATGGATTTATTTTGCTTAATCAAATCAGCCATTTGCAAGTTTTCTTGCTCTTTAATTGCTACTTGCTGTTTTTTCTCACTAATCGCATGGGTTTGGGTTGTATAGTTTTTATTGGCATCGTTTAATTGCTGTAATATTGTCGCTAATTCTTGTTCTTTTTTATCTAAATCCAGTTTTTGTTTTTGTAGTTCTCGTGCCTGTTTTTTCATGGCGACTTGTTGTTGTTGAACTTCTTTGCTGCTTTGCTCAAGATCTTGATTCAGTTGGCTTAGTTTATTACCGGTTAAAGTTAATTGCGTTTGCTGAAGCAAAATCTCAGCATTCAATTCCGCTTCTCTTTCTCGGGTGGCTTGCATCGCTTGTTCGGTTTCTCGGTAAAGATAAGCGACGTCTAACTCTGTACCTCCAAGTAATAGTAATTGTGCGGATGTGGATAATTGTTCATAGACAATATTCGATTTATTGACCTCAAACGAGATAGCATTTGCACCCTTACTGTCAATTAAATTCAGCATAGCATTGTGCTTATCAGGGCTATTATCTGTAACTAGTAAGGTGTGAGAGCCGCGTATTTTATTGGCTATTTGAGTCAGTTGTTTGTTGAACTGCTTTGGTAGGTAAAAAAGGTCGCTGTTACTGCCTTGCTTCAGGTTACTAATGAGTAAAACAGAAACACGTTTGTTTTTTACTTTTTTGTTTTGAAAGGAGTTCTTTAATAGTTCATAAAAAACTCTGTCTTTATATATACCAATGACGAAATGACTTTTTTTACTTTCTTCCGGCCACTGTATATGCTTCAAAAAATTATAAATATAAGCGGCTTTAATTTGTTCTTTATTTAGCTGTTGGGCACTTACACTTACCAAGAACAATAAAGTTCCGAAGAGAATCAATGTTAGGAAAACCTTCGTTATTATTTTCATAATCTATTGAGATCTTAAAATAAATTGCCCGTTAGCTAGTAAGTCATGTAAAAAAGAAATACGTCTTAATATAGTATAAACTTACTCCAAAAATACCATAAGAGCCATATTATTATGCATAAAGACATTATGCCTGTGCAGGAGCGACATTTATGTGCAGTAACATTATTGGGGAATTTAGTCGCTAAACCTGATATTCGCTATAGAGCAAATCCCGTGTCAGCAATCGCAGAAATTACTATCGCTACTCGATCGAAATGGTTAGATAAAAAGACTAAACAATATAAAGAGTGGGCTAGTTTTCACCATGTTAAAGTAGAAGGAGATCTAGTGGAACAGTCTTTGCTGAATGCCGATAAAGGGGATATTATTTTAGTGCAAGGTTATTTAAGTAATATAATACCCAACAAGGGCCCAGCGAAGAGTGGCACTGCCAATTCCAATGCTTGTTTAGTCCATGCTAATTTCATACAAAAATATAGCAAGGCTTACACTCAAACAATAAATCAAATTTTTTGCAGCGCTAAATTCACCGCAGATCCACAATTAATCACCACTCAAAACAATAAAAAACTGCTGCAAACAAGCATTGCAATTAATCATCAAACTTATTCAATGGCCAAGCAATGTTGGCAAAGTCATAAAGTTGAACAAGAAATGCAAGTTTGGGGTAAACAAGCACAATATTTAGCAGAACATGCGAAAGCAGGTGATGCTGTTATGGTGGAAGGTAAGTTAAGTTACTTAACAACAGCGGATAAAACCCAATTCATTGAAGCTAAGAGTGTACATTTGCTGTCGTAAGTTATGTTTTACTGGCTTGGTTTGAGATAGTTGTAGGAAGCACCGCATGTTCAAACGAAGTTACCGTTAATTTTTAACTTGAATGAAAAAGCTTAGTACTCAATATGTGCTACTATAAGGGTTAATTGTTTTTCAACAATTAACCCTTTTTACAAACTCTTAGAAAAGAAAAGAAAAGAAAAATTCAATTTCATATCTCTTTTACTTGTTTTACAAATAGATAAAATATATGTTTGTGCATATTCCCTCTCTCTTGCTATTCTTTGATATAGATATTAAATTGCGACACTTCAAAAAATATGAATATTAAACGGCATTTCTTCAATTTTTCTTGGTATTTGACTCGTAAGATTAAACGTATAGGTTTTTTTTCTTTACTGCTTATCATGACTGTTGCGCAAAGTGAGCAGTTACAGTTCGATAATATTTCACAGTTGGGTTTAAACCAGATTGAAAATGCAAGCTGGTTGCCACTAGTGAGAAATCCCAGTAATAATCAACAATATTTCGCTTTCAATGCTAAAGGTAATATGTACCTTGTTGAAGATGGAATGAAAGTAACACAATCAATTGTAGAGCTAAATACAAGTCATCAAAGGCAATCAATATTCGAATTATCTGCTATTGCTTTGCATCCAAATTTTTCTTTGCGTGATCAATTGGGATATGGCACTTTTTATAGTGCTCACTTTGAAGCACAAGATAAAGAAAGCAACACTAAACGATTAAAGGAGCGAGATAGCAAGTTAACGCTAAAGTTTGATGCGGTTATTACTGAGTGGCAATTTAGCTCAGCAAAGCACCAAAGGGTAGATGCTAAAAGTAAACGTGAAATAATTAGAATTGCAGTACCAGAAAAAAGTATGACGATTAAGCACATGTCATTTAGTCCATATGCTAAATCATGGAATGATGATTTTGGCTTATTATTTGTTGCTATAAATGGATTGGCGGAACAGCCCCCGTTATATTCAGGTGTTATCTTACGTATTAATCCCGCTAAATTTGGCTTACGCAGTTACACTATACCTAACTCAAATCCTTTTATAAAAGATGCCAAGATTAAGGATGAGATATATTTGCTCGGTGGGCAAAATATTAAGAAATTTTCTTGGTCTGACAAACATAGTACGGAGCTTTTACTCTCTCACTTTTATAACAATCAATCGTTCTTATCGCTCACTACAGGCGCTGAAGACTTGCGTAACAAAGAGCCTAACAATGTACTTTATCGAGGAGATCGGTTAATTGAAGATATTCAATTCTATCATGGTCGACAGTTACCTAATTTAAGAAATAAGTTGCTACTGCTAACGAAAAACAAACAAAATTGGCAAATAGAATCAGTGAATAAGCATGCTCAGGTAGCTGTTCAAGACAATGCCGAAAATACGCCACAGCAAGAATGGCAATTTACCACTCAACAATTGGCAAGTGATAATCATATTACCTTGAGCAGTAATAAAGACGATGAATTACTTGTCGTAGATAATTCCGAGGGTGTGGTATTCCAAATTTCATCAAAGTTTGCCAGTGGTTTGAACGTCAATAACATACCTGCTGATAGCAATCAACAAACCACGTCAGTTCTGAGTAGTTATGTTGTCGTAGTCCTCTTAATTGCCGCTGGTCTTATTTTTTATATTATTAAGCGCAATGTTTTTTCGGCAAAACATGTAGTGCGAAAACAGTTTGCGCAAGTAGAGTTGAGTGAATCGCAGCAACAAATGGGTTTATATCATCGTCATCAAAAGACGACAGATACAATACTAGAAGTTGCCGCTATCGGTCAATGTACCGTACAGCTAAATGGCTACAGTATCAATGTGATCAATAAACAAAGTGGTTACGGGTTTAACGATAGTAAAGAGCAAGCATTACGTGATTTGTTTGTAGCCGAACAGGTACACAAAATGATAGATGGTAAGGTTAGGCAAGTCAGTTTGTTATTTACTGATCTTAATGAAAAAAACTATACTGTTTGCTTATATATGCGTAAGGGCAGCGACCGTATAACTAAAAGAACTTACACGAAAGTTATTGAGGATGTCATCGATTGGTGCTGGTTTATAGCGGAAAAAATAAATGAAAAAGACACAGCACAAAGAGTAGAAAAGCCAATACAAACTTCTACAGTAGACAAGGAAACAAATAAACATCATTTAGATCAGGCCCCATTACATAATCAAGCGGCAGCGATTCGACCGGTTGCTCAGCCAACAATGGCAGAGTCAAAAAGCCTCAAAGTGGTTTCATCTACTGAGTACAGAAGTAAACCCGCGAATGTGAATGTAGCAGAAGCCGTGCAGCCAAGTAATACCGTAAATACTGAATTAGTAAATGCTTTAGAGAAATTGGTAGACCTTAAACAACAAGGTTTTTTAACACAAGAAGAGTTTATTAAAGCAAAAGAAAATTTGCTACAAAGTTTATTTGATAAATAAATTAGGTCATGAATAAAAGACAAAGTAACTCATACTCTATGAGCTACTTTGTGCATATCAACTATTTCAAGGTTAGTAAGTAATTGATAAGGTTTCGGTAATCTTGTTCAAAATTATCTTTGTCTAATTCTTTTACATTTATGCGGTATTTACCGTTAACAAATACAGTTGGCACGCTTGATAAAGCACCTTTCTTTGACATCGTATCCTGATTTTTCTTCATTGCGTTAGCTTTTGAGTTTACATTAAAGCTTTTCATCAATTGATCAAATTTTTCACCATCTGCGCCATTTAATACAAAAATGTTGCGGATATCTTTTTCAGAAGTAATAACTGCGCGTTGTACATGGATGTATTTAAATAGCGCATTTATTAACTTTTTCTCCATATCAAGTTGCTCAGCAACGACGATAGCTTTACTCAGCATTCCTTGAATTTTTGGAGAAGCAGCACGTAAAAAATCAACATGGTTGCGTTCAAATCTCACATCATTAGGTAAATCTTTTTTGACACTTTCCATGAAAGGTTCAAAACGAAAGCAATGTGGGCAATAGAAAGAAAAATATTCTCGTACTTCTACGTTTCTTGAAGCGACTTCGCTTACTTTAGTATATTGTTTGCCTTCCGTGTAATTGCTCGCACTTGCGGTCATTGAAAAAGCTAACAGTGGCATTAACAACACCATAAATAACTGTTGTATTTTATTCATTCTTTCTTCCTACATGGCTATTAAAATTTTAAGCGGGTGATTTATTATATCGGCAACAGGCTCAACGGAGGCTGTTGCAATGCTGACATTTGCTCCTTTAGCATAAGTATTTGCTGTTCCCAGTATTTTTCAGTGTTAAACCAAGGAAAATTACGAGGAAAAGCTGGATCTTGCCAACGTTTACACAACCATGCCATATAATTAACAACGCGCATAGTTCTTAATGATTCTATCAAAACAAGCTGTGAAGGTTCAAATGAAAAGAACTCTTCATATCCCATTAATAGCGTATCAATTTGTAACAATTGTTGTTGGCGATCGCCTGATAACATCATCCATAAATCTTGAATGGCAGGTCCTGTGCGGCAATCGTCTAGATCAACGAAGTGAGGTCCTTCATCTCGCCACAATATATTGCCAGCATGGCAATCACCATGCAAACGTATTTGTTGCTCTACGTGGTATTGTTTTGCTGCTACGTCAATGACTTGTTCTAAAATAGTAAAAAAGGGTTTAGTTAAAGTGCTAGGAACAAAACTACTTTGTTCAATAGTCTCGCTCGCTTGAAACAGCATCTCATCTACGTTGAAGCTTGGTCTTTGAGTAAATGATTTTTGTGCAGCAACGGCATGAATACGGCCGACAAAACGTCCCATCCACTCGAGTTGATTTAAATTATCTACTTCAAATATGCGACCACCACGGCAAGGGAAAACAGCAAAATGATAACCTTGATGCTCGAATAAACTTTTGCCTTCTCTTTTTAATGGCGCAACAATAGGCAATTCATGTTCTTCTAGCTCAAAAGAAAAATCATGCTCCTCTTGAATTTGTATCAATCGCCAACGTTGAGGACGATAAAACTTGGTAACATATTTGTTCATCTGCTCGTCATGAAATTGATAAACACGATTCTCATAACTATTGAGTGCTAGTAATCCACTATCAACGTTAAAACCAGCCTCTTCAAGACCATCTATTATGGTGTCAGGAGACAAAGATTTGAAATCAAATTGCGCCATATTTTCTTACTTACCTATGATTATTGTGATCGATTTACCGTTTATTAAAGAAACGACTTTCCTGTTCAATACTAACATCACCTTTAGGTGAAACTTGTTCAACAGTAAAACTAATGTCAGTCATATAACCTTTCAGTTCATAAGGGTCAACAGAAATGCTAATAGGTAAGGTATATACTTTTGCTGCTTTAACTATAATCTCTTGTTTGCCATGCCATTGAGTATTTTCAATTCCTTTTACGGATAGTTTATAAGTATTATCCGTTTGCGACATATTAAGAATTTTTAAGGTAAATACATTTTCTATTTCGCCATTAAAGTTTTCTTTAGCAAGCTCAGTTCTATCGCGGATAATATCAAGGGACAATGGTATTCTGTTGACAATCTCTAGTATCAGCATTGTACTCATGATAAGTAACACCACAGCATAACCGATTAGCTTTGAACGCACTAAACCAACCTTTTTACCTGCTAGATCATGTTCGGTAGTGTAACTAATCAAACCCTGATCGTAATTCATTCGCTTCATAACACCATCACAAGCGTCAACACATGAACCACAATTTATACATTCATATTGCAGTCCATTGCGAATATCAATGCCTGTTGGACATACTTCAACGCATAAATTGCAATCAATACAATCGCCAAGGTTCAATGCTTTAGGGTCTTGCTTTTTACCTCTTGCGCCACGGTTTTCACCTCGTACGTTATTGTAAGCAACTGTCATGGTATCTTTGTCAAACATGGCTGATTGAAAGCGTGCATAAGGGCACATATGCAAACAAACTGTTTCACGCATCCAACCCGCATTGCCATAAGTAGCAAAAGTGAAAAAAGCTAAAATTACAGCCATAGTTACACTAGTATTGAACGAGAAGATATTAATGAAAAGTTCATTCATCGGCGAAAAATAACCGGCGAACGTCATGGCAGTGAATAAAGAAAATAGCAACCAACTACTGTGTTTAAGTATTTTTTTCCGTAGTTTTTTGCCAGTCATTTTTTGCTGGTCAAGTTTTCTTCGTTGATTAGCACTACCTTCAATTTTTTCTTCAAACCAGATAAAAATAAAAGTCCATACGGTTTGAGGACACATATAACCACACCAAACGCGGCCAACGAAAGTAGTAACAAAAAAGAGCAGAAAGGCAGCAAAGATGAAAAGCCATGCTAAAAGGGTTAAATCTTGTGGCCATAAAGTTAAGCTCCACAGGGTAAAGCGTTGCTCACTGATATCAAATAACACTGCTTGGTGACCATTAAATTGCAACCAAGGTAGCAGTGCGAAAAAGGCAAAATATACTAAGTTCATACGTTGTCTTAAACGTTGAAAAAAACCCGAATTTTTACGCACATAGATTTGATCTCCAGGCTTATATCGTTCGTGACCATTTTTTGCGGGGTGAATTTTTACATTTTTTACGGAAATTTTAGCTGCGCTTGATGATAATGGCTTGTCGTCAGGGCTCACGATAAATCCTTAAAGCTGGGAGATGCTAATTAGTATAAAAAAAAATACTATGCTATTGTCACCAGTGAGAATAGCATAAATTAGAGCATACTAATATACGGGGCTGTATGAAAAATATATTGATCTTAATCGTTGCAGCGGCAATTTTTCTACATTTTTATCCACAACCCGAAGTCACTAAATTTTATGATGAGACAAGGTCTACTTTGCTGGATGGCTTTTCAGAATTTAGCGATACCAGTGTGCGCTTAAAAGCGGATAAAATATTTATTGATCTAAAGCCCCAATTGAATAGTTTTTCTGAAAGGGAAGTCGACTTATTAAAAGAAATAACGTCCTCTCGAGCCAATGTGAATAATTTCTACAATGAGCATTGCAAAGCTAAAAAGCGTAATGCCACCTTCCATCGAAGTAACCAAGCAAAAGTCTGTCAGACCATTAGTCAGTATGAAAGCATGCTGTAACATTTTAATTAGGAGGATAGTCTTGCTAATAGCTTGGCAAAATTGCTCTTACTTGCGTGTTCATTAGTATGCACTCCACCTTGAATCACCCAGCAGCCGTTAACCATAACATCTTTAATGGTATTTGTTTGACTAGCAAAAATAACACTGTCGAGTATATGTTGATTCTTGTTAGCAAAAAGACAGGTTCTCTCTTCATCTAGTACTAGTAAGTCTGCTTGTTTTCCTATTGCTATTTCACCGGTATTTGAGTTGGTGCTCTGAGCACCGCCAATAGCTGCTTTTTGCCATAAATTCTGTCCCACTGATGCTGTTTCATTAGAGGAAAGTATCGCTCTTTGCTGTTTTGTTAAGCGTTGTGCATACTCTAACCAGCGTAATTCTTCAACTGGATTAACAGAGATATGACTGTCAGAGCCAATGGCAAAGGTACCGTCCAAAGCGAAAAATTCAGTAGCAGGAAAAATGCCATCACCTAAGTTGGCTTCTGTTGTTGGACAGATTCCAGCAATAGCTTTACTGTCTACAATACCCTGTTGTTCCTGTGCATTTATATGAGTGGCATGAATCAAGCACCAGTGTTCATCCAATTCAATGTTGTCTAAAAGCCACTGAACGGGTCTTTTTGAGTAGTGAACTAAACAATCATTCACTTCTTGCTGTTGTTCGGCGATGTGAATATGTATAGGCGCTTTACTATCAAGAGAGCGAACATGTGCAACGGATGCTTGAATTGCTTGTTTATCAACGGCTCGTAATGAATGGGGGGCTATACCAATGTTAGTATTTTCATATTGCTTAGTAAACGCGTAGCAATCACTTACTAATTGGTTAAATTGTGCGGTGGAGTTAATAAATCGTTTTTGGCCTGCATTAGGCGATTGTTGACCAAAACCGGCATATTGATATAAAACGGGTAGCATAGTTAAGCCAATACCTGCGTTTTGCGCTGCTTTAAATATAGCCTCTGCCATGGTGGCGAGTTTATTATCTACACTCGAATTTTCTAAATAAGTATTGCCGTTAATATCATGATGTAAATAATGAAACTCAGCGACCCGAGTGTAGCCCATTTTAAGCATTTCTATATAGAGTTGCTCGGCTATGACTTGGGCATCTTCATGACTTAGCTGAGTTAAAAACTTGTACATTACCTTGCGCCAAGTCCAAAAACTATCTTGTCCTTCGCTGCCTTGTTCGCTAAAACCAGCAAAAGCTCTTTGAAAGGCATGAGAATGACAGTTAACCATGCCAGGAATGACTGCTCCTGCAAGAATGGTAGCATCTGCACTTTTGTCAGAGCTGATTTGTGTAATAACGCCATCGTCTATGGTAATAGTTTTATCCGACGCCCAGCCTGAGCTCAATAAAATAGTTTTAGCAAAGTACTTTTTCATGTTTATCTCACTTGTTTAATACGCGGGTTATTGCTTTGCAAAGTCCGCCAAGCATTGCACGAAAGCTTGCAGCTTCTCTTTTACTTGCAGTGCTTTTTCTTCATTATAGCAATCACTTGGTTCGTCCATGTAGGTAGCTTGTGAAAGCTCAAGTTGTATAGCATGAATGTTTTGTTCAGGGCTACCGTAAGCACGTGTGATATAGCCTCCCTTGAATCTGCCATTAAAAACACTTGTATAAGGTGAAAGTTCAAGTTTCGCTATTTTCTCAACTAAAAGATTGTCACAAGTTGCACCTTCAGCGGTACCAAAATTAAAATCAGGCAGCTTACCAGAAAAAAAGCGCGGTACGTGTGACAAAATTGAGTGCGCATCAAGTAAAACCACTTTGCCGTATTGCTGTTTTAATTGCTTTAGCGTATTTGCTAACGCTTGATGATAAGGTTGCCAATATTGCTCAACTCGATTCGCTACCTCTGCTGCTGTAGGTTGCTTGCCATCAAGATAAAGTGAGGTTGAATCAAAAGCAGTCGTAGGACATAACTCAGTGTTATCAGCACCCTTGTATAAAACCTCACCTTTTGGGTTTCTATTCAAATCGATGACATAGCGACTATATTTTGGGGTAATAACATAAATCCCCATCGCTTTTGCAAAATCATACAGCCTATCTATATACCAATCAGTGTCTGCAACGTTTTGGGCATTAACTGTCATTGTCTCAGCAATGTGTTGCGGTATTTGTTGACCATTGTGGGGCATACTGATCAGCATGCCGATATTGCCTGTCGATAAGGAATAAGTTGAATTCATCACTAGCTCTTTATTGTCTGAAACTGCTTTATAAAATATATAACTCAACTTGTATATACAAGTTGTTGCATAATTTATCATGCAGAGCTAGTGATAAGCAAACACTTTAGCTATTACTATTTAACTAGGCTGGCCGCTTTAAGCAGTAACTCTTCATGTAGTCGCACTCTAAAGTTGGGGTTTACATAATTGAATTGTACTAAACCACTACTGTCGATCACGTAAATTGCAGGTACCGGTAACACTAACCTGTTAACACCCGCCTTATTCTCTTGTAGCGGATTTTTTAGCTTCATCTTGGCCAGATATCTATCGGTAACTTTTTGACTCGAGAAAAAAGCTAAACCAAAAGCCTGACTTATTTTTGAATCAAAATCTGCTAGTAACTGATAGTTTAGCTGATGTTCAGCAATACTTTTTTGTAAATCTTGTGGACTGTCGGTAGAAATCCCAACTAATTGAAATCCTAATTTATTTAACTTGCTTTCAACTTTTTTTAATTGACCCATTTGCGTGTTGCAAAAAGGGCACCACCCGCCTCGGTAAAAAAACAAAATAGTTTTTTGATTATTTAGCACTTGTCCTAAACTTTCTTTCTTTCCTTGTGCAGTTATCACTTCTATAGTTGCGGGAATTAGTTGACCATTCATTAATGGACTGACCTGTTCAGCTGATTCAGCAATAGTCTTGATGTTATTTGCAGTGTTGCCAGCCAGTACAGTTGGACTCGTGACGAGAAATAGCAGGCTTAGCAATAAAGTATAGTTGGTAATGCGCACAGGAATTTCCTTAAATTGATTAAATAAAACTAATAAATACTCAAGAAAAGACCTGAAAGATGAAAAACAATTTCAAAAGAAAGTGAGCTATTATCATCAATCTATTTTATAGATTATTAATATCGATTTTAATGGTTTTAGTTATTTATGAAAATATTCAATAATAGCTTCACCATCATTTAAACAAGCTACGCTTAAATCACCCCAGATAAATTAAGGAAATATTATGTCTAATGAAAATTTTGCCAATAAAGAAGGTCAGCAAATTCCTTCAGTAACCTTCCCAATTCGTGTAAACGATGATTGGAGCAAGCGTGATTCACAAGAGATTTTTGCGGGTAAAACCGTTGTTGTTTTCTCTTTACCTGGTGCTTTTACGCCAACTTGTTCGTCAACACATTTACCTCGCTATAATGAGCTTGCTGCCAAGTTTGCTGAAAATGGCGTTGATGAAATTTTATGTGTCTCGGTAAATGATACCTTTGTAATGAATGCTTGGGCTAAAGACCAGCAAGCGGAAAATATAAGTTTCATTCCCGATGGTAATGGTGAATTTACCGCTGGTATGGGCTTATTGGTAGAAAAGAATGACATAGGTTTTGGCAAGCGAAGCTGGCGATACTCAATGCTGGTTAAAGATGGCATCATTGAAAAAATGTTCATCGAACCAGACTTACCCGGAGACCCTTTTGAGGTTTCAGATGCGGATACCATGCTTGCATATATCAACCCAGAAGCAGTTCAAACCGCACAAGTAAGTTTGTTTACCAAACCAGGTTGTCCTCATTGCGCTCGTGCAAAAGCACTACTTGCACAACAGGGACTGCAGTATGAAGAGTTAGTATTGGGCAATGAGGTGAGTATTTCAGCGATGCGCGCCATTACTAATGCAGACACCGTACCGCAAATCTTTATTGATGGTGCACATATCGGTGGTGCTGATGAGTTAGTTAAACATTTCGCCTAACCAGCTTTTTAATGCGTCTATAAGTAGCTTATCTTAGCAATTTGATTAAGGTAAGCTGATTATTTTTGTTATACTACGGTTTTATTGTTAGCAAGCCAGACTTTATGGACAATCAACCTTATAACCCCTTACACGGTGTTACTTTAAAAACTATTGTAACTGAGCTTGAAGCCTACTTTGGTTTTGAAGCGTTAGGACAGCAAATCAAAATTAATTGCTTCACTATAGATCCTAGTATTAAATCCAGTTTAAAATTTTTACGTAAAACCCCTTGGGCGCGTGAAAAAGTAGAGCAGTTATATATTAATAATAAGCACCGAATATCCGAATCTAAACAATAAGTGCGAAAACAATAAGTACGAAAAACAATAGTTATATAGTCAAAAAAACTATTAAAACACTGGTATTGTGTACAAAAATGTCCAATCATGTGACTTTAGTTTATCTTACTTGCAAAATATCATGACGACACCTAATCACTATATACTTACCTGGCAATGCCCTGACAACACTGGCGTTTTAGCAAAAGTTTCTCAGAGTTTGTTTGAACATGGTGCCTTTATTACTGAAACTTCTCAATATAGTGACCCCTATACGGAAACGTTTTTTTCTCGCATCGCTTTTGATGATCGCAATTTAACGGTACCGGCAAATGAATTTATTGAAGCGTTGAATGATTTAGCGAAACCATTGAATATGGAATACAAATTACGTAATAAAGCCGACATTCCTAACGTTGTGATTGCCGTGTCAAAGGATGATCACTGTTTAGTCTCTTTGCTAACAAAATGGAAGACAGGGGTATTGCCAATAAATGTTGTAGCAATTCTGTCAAATCATCAAGACTGTAAATCATTAGCAGAATGGCATGGCGTCCCTTTTCACCATTTGCCTATATCAACTGATACCAAGCCTGAACAAGAAGCAAAAATCCTTGGATTAATGGAGCAATCAAAAGCTGATTTATTAGTATTAGCACGCTATATGCAAATATTGTCAGATGATTTATGTCAACAACTTGAAGGTCGGGCTATTAATATTCATCATTCCTTTTTGCCTAGCTTTAAAGGAGCTCGCCCATACCACCAAGCTCATGCTAGAGGTGTAAAAGTGATTGGCGCAACAGCACATTATGTCACTGCCAACTTAGATGAAGGACCAATTATAGCGCAAGAAGTCAAACCGATTAATCATACCTTTACCATAGAACAAATGGTGCATATGGGCCATGATTTAGAAGCAACTGCTTTAAGCCATGCAGTTCGAATTCACGCCGAACAACGTGTATGTTTAAACGGCGATAAAACGGTTATTTTAGCGTAGTTACCTAGGATAAAGCGCTGTACAAATATCTATACAATCAGGCGTAGTGAATTGCTGACGTTAGATTTACAGCTAAATATAGCTAAAATTAGTGAACTCAGCTCAGGTATGATTAAAATTAGTAATACTCTAGTAATTCATGAGATGTGTTCAAATGATTAATGTTGAAAAGATTCACCACGTTGCTTATCGTTGTATCGATGCAAAAGAAACTACTGATTGGTATAAAGATAAGCTGAACATGGACTTAGTGCTGGCTATAGCTGAAGATGAAGTGCCGTCTACTAAAGCGCCAGACCCTTACATGCATATTTTTCTTGATGCAGGAAACGAAAATGTTTTAGCGTTTTTTGAAATCCCGAATTCTCCAGACATGGGCCGTGATGAAAATACACCGGCATGGGTTCAACATTTGGCCTTACGCGTAGAAAATCTTGAGGCACTGGTCTCAGCCAAAGAAGAACTACAAAGTAAAGGCGTTGACGTATTGGGCCCTGTTAACCATGGGGTATTTAAATCAATATACTTCTTTGATCCTAATGGACATCGTTTAGAGTTGGCGGCAAATACTGGGACACGTGAGCAATTTAAACAGCTAAATGCAGTAGGCCCTGCAATGATTGAAGAATGGTCTAAAACTAAACGAGCACCAAAACATGCTGCTTGGTTGCATGAACAAGACTAATTAAAAATATAGCAGCGCATATCGAGAGAGTACACTCTGTATTCTCTCGAAAATTTGTTTTTAAGGTCAAAGAATAGCAACAAATCAAATTACTCCCTATTCAATGTAAACATCAATGCTTGACTACAAAGAGTTACTTTTTAGCGGCGAATGACGTAAAATAGCGGCAATTATCGTTAAAAAGTATCAAATCATGTCTCGTACAAAAAAATCGCGCAAGCCCGGCTCAGCACCAACAGCAAAACCAAAACTTAGCAAAGTAGAGTTGGCCAATGTTGAAAAAAGAGTGCGTAAGAAAACTGGCAAAAAACCAGGTAACCGCCAGCAAGAAGCAAAGCAAGATAACAGCTTAGCTCAAAATACAAATCAAAATAAAGATCCTCGCATTGGTAGCAAAAAACCAATTGATTTAGGTGTGGCAACTAAAGCACTGAAACCTACATCGAGTAAGAATATCAAAGCGAAGTCTGATCCTATCGCGGCAATTCGCCCTGTTAACAATGAAGTTGAGGAAGCTGAAGTTGTGCAAGTAAGTTTAACTCAAGAGTTAGCTAACATTGAAGCCGATGAGCAATTGCAAAAAATTCTAGCGAAACAAGAAGACGAACTTGCCTTAACAGAGCAAGAAGTAGATTACTTTAATGACATGATGGAACGTCATCAGCAACTAAGTGAACAACTAGACCAAGACGATACTGAAGAAGAAAATAAACAGACTGCTTCTTCAGAAGATGATTTATGGGATAAGTTAGATAACTCATCTAGTTTCGATTTTCCTTTAGATAGCGATCAAGATTAAGGCTAAGTGACATGAATGAGTTCTGGCTTGTTGCTATTGTTGCCGCTGTCATCATTATTATCAGTTTAGCTTTTTACGCAGGGAAGCTATTAAAGAAGCTTAATGAGCAAACCAAAGCACAACACCAAACTGAGATAGCACATCAAAAAGCTTTAGCAAAACATGATCACAAAGTGCTTGCTAGTGCAAAAATTATTGCCAGAGCAATGCAAGAAGAACAATGTGACTTTAGTGAAGGATGTTGGCGTTTATCTGTGTTACTGGATTCATTAAAGTTGAGTTGTGAATTGGCAAAACAATTTCCGGTAATATTTGAGCTTTATAATGAAATAAAACATTTATCGATTCTGGATGAACGAAAGCAACTGGAAAAAAAACTGCGTATGAAACAAGATTATCAACGGATGACAATCGAAGCTAAGTTACATACTGGCATAGTGAAAGATTTGGATCTACTTCAGCAATACATAATTGAAAGAATGGCTATACTTAGTAAATAATTTGAACTATACCTTGTAGTGTTTTATTTGGAGTCGCCAATATGTCAGAGCAATTAAAAGTACAATTTACCCAACGTATTGTTGCATTGCAAAAACGCATCGGTGCAATTCATCGTGACTTTGCCGGTGGCCGAGATGCAGATTGGTCAGAGCAAGCGGGTGAACGCGAAAATGACGAAGTACTTAATGCGCTCGAGTCTGAAGCGAAAATAGAAATACAGCAATTATCAAATGCTATAACTCGTATGGAAAACGGGAATTATGGTGTATGCCAAACCTGTGGCGAAGATATAAGTCATCAGCGCTTGCAAGTACAACCAGCAGCTATAAAGTGTATAGAGTGTGCCGAGTAGGGTAATGCTCGGTGATGGATTGGTATAATGCTCTGAAATTTAATTAATGACGCCTAGACAAAACTGATTCCCAGCACTTTGCAATATCAATTCAACTCCGTTTGGCGTTTCTATTTCTTTGGCTAAACCTATCCATTGGTAATAAACGTTACGATGTACTTTAGCTAACAAGTTTCGTCGTACCGTGACATAAAGCTCATCTTTCTCGTTTACTATTATTGGATGTGAATTATCTAAAACAAACTCGTCACCGACATTATTTGTTACTAGCATTGTGGACGCTTTTTCATCTTGCCATCGCCATTGAGTCAGTACAAAAGGGGCATCATCAACGGTAATTTTTATTTTTTCAACTGGGGTAACTAAAAAATATTGGTCGTGTTCTTTCTTAAGTACAGAAGAGAGTAACTTTACTAATGATACACGTTTGAAAATTGAGCCTGCATAGTACCAATCACCATTGGCTTTTATTTGAAGATCCATCTCTCCGCAGTAGTCCGGATCCCATTCATCAACAGGAAGTACTTTCTTGCTTTGTGCCTTTATTTGAGCAGTAATCGTTTCTAGAGACATCGTTATCTTTACCAGTGATCAAGTGCAATGTACATTAAGTTAAAATAATCATACGGCAAAATTCAATAGTTGGTTATAAAAATCCTCTTGAACGGATAATATTCCAGATAAGCCTGTTCGTTATTTGATCGATTTGGTTGAACTTTGCACAGGGTAAAGTATTGTTTTACAAACGCTTACAATTTATATCATGGCATTATTCATTAGGAAGTGGTCAGACAAGGAAGGAGGGTTTTGTAAATAATTTCAATGTTAATTTAATGTTAATTTTATAAATGTATAAATTAATCAAGGAGGTTAAGATAAAATCAGTTACGCGAATTGAATCAACCTTATGATGCTTAATTCTTAGAAAAGATGCTGTAAAGAGATAAATATTCATGAAATTGCATAGAGGATTTTGAAATCAAAAACCTAGTCTAGTGAATGATTGACTATCTAGGTAGTATGAACGCGTTTTTAAACGTAGTACTTTACAGGGAAGGGCAAAATTTTGTCAGTAACCATCAAAAACCTAAAACTTTCACAGAAGTTAATTGTAGCATCATTAATTATGGGCTTGCTTCCAGCCTTGTTTATATTGTTTTTTACAATTAACCTGGCAAGTAATTCACTTGAAAATCAATCTTTTAACCAGTTAACGTCAGTTAAAAGCAATAAAGAATCGCAGATTAATCGTTATTTTTCTGAAAGAAAAGGCGATATGAATGTATTGCTAAACACAGTAAAAACATTGCGTTATAACGCTTTTCAATCGCTGAATTCGACTCAACAACTGAAGGCATTTTTATTAGATAACTATCTGAAAGGCTTAAAGTCAAATTTAATTAAGTTAAGTTTATCGCCTCATAGTCTTGCTGCTCTTCAAGAATTTACAAAGGCATTTTCAAAGAATAATCAAATCAGAACAACTGACTGGAATAAGTATGAGCAAAAGTATGCTAAATACTTTAAAGAGATAAACAAAGAAAATGGTTGGTATGATTTATTCCTAATTAATAATAGCGGGCACATTGTCTATAGTGATGCCCAAGAATCTGATCTTGGTTTGAGCCTAGATAAATCACCTTTAATGAGCTCAACATTCAGTCATGCCTTTCAACTCGCCAAGACAGCTCAACCAGGTGAAATCATATTCGGCGATTTAGCACCTTATGCACCATCGAATAATGCTCCTGCCGCTTTTATGATCACCAAGGTTAACGACAAGTCCAATAAACCTTTGGGTTATTTTGCGCTGCAAATACCAATGAATGAAATTCAAAAAATCATGTCGCAACGATCAGGCATGGGTGAAACGGGTGAAAGTTATATTGTTGGTCAAGATCACCTGATGAGAACAGATTCATTTTTAAGCCCGTTAACTTATTCCGTTGAAAACTCATTCAAAAATAAGGTTACCGTTGAAAGTAGTGCAGTAATATCGGCCTTGCAAGGTCAAGCTGGTCAAGAGGTGATTATTGATTATAACGGTAATCCAGTGCTTTCAAGTTGGAGCCCTGTTGATATGGGTAACGGTATTCATTGGGCAATGATGACTGAAATAGATGTTGCTGAAGTTTTTGCACCGCATGTTAAAGGGGAAGAGCTAGATTACTATAATAAATATATTCAAGAGTATGGTTATTACGACTTGTTTTTAATTAACCCTGACGGTTATGTTTTTTACAGTGCGTTTAAGGAGCCAGATTACCAAACGAATATGCTCACTGGCTTATATAAAGATAGTGGTTTAGGACAGCTTGTTAAAAAAGTGATCACAACTAAGGAATATGGCGTTGCCGATTTTGCGCCATATGCACCCAGTAATGATGCACCAGCGGCTTTTATCGCAAAACCCTTATATCAAAATGGTAAGCTTGAGGTGATCGTTGCATTGCAACTTCCCCTTGAAGGTATTAATTCCATCATGACGATGCGAGAAGGCATGGGGAAATCGGGAGAATCATATTTAGTGGGTCAAGATTTAAAAATGCGCTCTGATTCATTTTTGGATCCCGATAATCATACTGTGGTAGCCTCTTTTGCAGATAAAACCGGTAAAGGCCTTGTCGATACACAAGCGACTAGCAGGGCATTAAGTGGTGAAAGTAATTTAGATATTATTGAAGATTATAATGGTAATCCTGTACTTTCCGCTTTTAGTAAAATCAAAGTAGGAGACTTTAGCTGGGCACTAATATCTGAAATTGATGAGTCTGAAGCTTTTGCCGCCATTTCAGCATTAAAAAATACTGCCATCATTATTCTTTTAGTTGCCATAGTTTTTATATGTGTCGCATCTATAGCATTTAGCCGAAGTATTACCCATTTAATCGGTGGAGAGCCAAAAGATCTAGTTGAGTTAACAGAGCAAATTTCCCAAGGAAATCTCACCATACAATTTACCAATACAGGGAAAGAAAAAGGTATCTATTTAGCGATGAGGAATATGTCTGAGAAATTGATTGATTCAATTACCAATATTTCATCCGCGTCGACACAACAAGCAGCTGCTACCGAAGAGTTGGCCGTATTAGCAGAGCAATCGAAACATAACGCTAACTCACAAAAAGAAAGCTCAGAAGGCACCTCTACTGCAATGGTACAAATGACAGCATCTGTCGCTGAAATTAGTCAAAATGCTTCCATCACTTCAAGCGAGACCACTGAAGCCAGAGATTATATTGATCGTGGCCGTAGCTTGGTGCAAAACTCTTTATCAAGTAATAGAGAATTGGTATCAGATTTAGATAATACGGTGTCATTAATCAATTGTCTAAAAAACGATGCTGCAGATATTACCCGCATTTTAGATGTCATAAAAAGTATTGCCGACCAAACCAACTTACTTGCGTTGAATGCAGCAATTGAAGCAGCCAGAGCAGGTGAGCACGGACGAGGTTTTGCCGTTGTTGCTGATGAGGTAAGAACTCTAGCGCAAAATACACAGGTGTCTGCTTCAGAAATAGAAAATATGATAGACAAACTGCAAGAAGGCGCTATTAAATCCGCCGACGCGATGAATCAAGGCGCTGAAAAGGCATTATCAATTGTTAGTCAGTCTCAGGAAGTTAGTGAGCTCTTCAGTAAAGTCTTTGATGTTATTGACAATGTCTCATCTATGAGTATTCAGATAGCTACTGCCTCAGAAGAGCAAAACGTAGTCTCTAAAGGCATAGAGATAAATGTCACTGCTGTGAATAATATCTCAATGGAAAACCATGATGCTGCGATGCAAATTGCCAGCTCTAGCATTGAATTAGCGCATTTATCAGTGGCGTTAAATGAAGAAATATCTTTTTTTAGAACAGCCTAACTAGGTATTAAGAGACAAATTAATTTTTAAACACTAAACGAAAATCAAAATAAGAAAAACAAGGGAAAACATGAAAAAAATAGCACTTTCAATTATTGCGATATCAACGACCTTTTTGTCTACTCAATCACTTGCTGTAGATGGGCTTACTGCAAATGCAGCCGTTACTAGTAATTATTTATGGCGAGGATTGGAGCAGACCAATGGTAATTCTGCAGTTTCTGGTGGCCTCGACTATGCAAACGATTCAGGCTTTTATGTCGGTACTTGGGTATCGAATGCGGAATGGGCAGAAGGCATGACATACGAATTAGATATCTACGGTGGCTTTACCGGCGAAACAAAAGCTTTTTCTTATGACGTTGGTTTTGTTCACTATGCTTATCCAGATAGTGTTGATGATGTTGATTTTACCGAAGTTAATGCCAGTGTCAGCGTGGGCATCTTTACCCTAGGTTATGCGGTATTAGCTGATGCGCAAGGTGCTGACTTTGGTGATGATTCATATGTTTCAATTGACGTTGAATTTGAAGTAGCGAAAGAGCTAGCGTTAACATTACATGTGGGTACAGGTACAGATGACTTTTATGCGGGCGAAGAGTACATAGATTATGGTGCTAGCTTAAGCAAAGGTGGTTTTGTTTTTGGCGTTTCAAAAACCGATTTAGATAATGATGACCTTAAAGTCTTTGTTTCTTACTCGGTAGACATTGATCTTTAAGTGTTTGTGTAAATGAAATTCTGCCAACAGCTTTTCGTAAAGCCTGAAAGGTGGATATTATTATAAATAAAGACAAGAAAAAGGTGATATTTTTCTTGTCAATTTACCTCAAAATGCAATACAATCCACGCGCTGTAAAATTACAGCGCGTCAACACCCTCAGTGGTGGCTATAGCTCAGTTGGTAGAGCCCCGGATTGTGATTCCGGTTGTCGAGGGTTCAAATCCCTTTAGCCACCCCATCTTCTTCCCTTTGAAAACAATACCTGCAATACATTTCATACAATAAAGCTTCTACTTTATACGTTACTTCGGTGCATATTCGTTGCACAAATACTTCTATCACGCACTAACCAGATACAAGTAAGGTAAAGAAACGGTCTATTTCTTAGTATTATCAACGCTTAATCAAATTAACTACTTCAACGCTTTTTCGGTCGCACTCTGGTACATTAAAAACTTATGTTTTGAAGATAAGGGGTTATAGATGTTACACAGAGCTTTCACTCTTTCTAAATTGGTGCATGAAAACACACTGACTCAAGCAGATGCATCTCGCCAGCTCAACGTTGAACATGGCGTAAACATTAACTCAGCCAAAATAATGATAACGGTTTATGATCGATTAGTACGAGGAGTTATTTTTAAGCGAGCCCTAAGCTCATCCGATATGCATTATTATTTAGCTCAGTTCTTTGCTGAGGGTGGTGCAGAAGCTTTACTAAACCCTTTAACAGCGCTTTGGCTGCATATTGAATATTATGAAGATAAAAACAGCGTAAACTTAAATACGCTTAGGGATATTGCGTCACAATTCGATATATTAATACACTCAGGTAATAATAGTCTCAGTACGATAAACGATGAATTTGATAACTCAGTACAAGAGTCGCTATTATCTTCACCCGAAGAACGTCAAAGGCGTATTGATGAAGCCGATGAGATGCCAAGCTCACGAACTACCTCTGTAAAAGTGTACAATCGCAATGCTGATGTTGTTGCTAGCGTGCTTATTAGAGCAGATGGTGTGTGTGAAAGCTGCGGTAGCCAAGCCCCTTTTATTAGACGAAAAGATAATACCCCTTACCTTGAGGTACATCATAAAATTAGATTGGCGGATGGTGGTAAAGATATCGTAGGTAATGCAGAAGCTTTATGCCCTAATTGTCACAGAAAAGCTCATTTTGGTATTTAATAAAATAAAGGATTATGAATGAAGGATTTAGAAGTAGAAAAGAAAATTGCCGTATTAATTGATGCAGAAAATGCTCAATATTCAGTACTCGGCGCGGTGCTTTCAGAGCTATCAAAGCATGGTCATATTGTAGTTAAAAAGGCCTATGGAGATTGGAGTTCCAACCATTTAAGAAACTGGAAGCAGCCTTTAAATGAGCTTGCAATTAACCCTGTGCAACAGTTCTCTTATACCCAAGGTAAGAATTCTTCAGATGCAGCAATGATTATTGATGCCATGGATTTACTCTACTCTGAACAATTTGACGCTTTTGCACTTATTTCAAGCGATAGCGACTTTACTAAACTGGCCTCTCGCCTTAAAGAGTCTCAAATATATGTATTTGGTGTAGGCGAGCAAAAAACGCCTATCGCATTCAGAAATGCTTGTGATGATTTTATTTCTACCGAGGTGCTTAGAAATTTAGATACGGAAACAGAGCTTGAGCCTGAGAGTACAACATCATCTGAACAGGCCAACAGTAAAAAGAAAACTCGCCAGCAGCTTAGGCAAGATACCCGTTTAGTTAATATATTGCGAAACTCTGTAGATGAATTAGCAGATGATGATGGATGGGCGATGCTTTCAAATTGTGGCAGTTTAATTAAGCGCCAATTTCCTGATTTCGATTCCAGAACTCATGGTTATACGACTCTAACTAAGCTAATTGAAGCTACAGATCTATTTGATGTAGATAAGCGACAACCAAATGGAAACAGTCATTTGCACGTTGTTTATATTAAAGATAATCGCAATTTGAATAGCTGAATTTGAAATTAATTAGAAGTAACCCTGTTAGGGTTACCTCTGGTATAACACACACTTGAATTATTTTGAGTGCTTAAATAATGGCTTCAAAGACTCACGAACAGCTTTACTAAGTGTCGTATCGTTAACTTCTGCATGGGTTTTTAATAATTCAGCTTCTTTAATATCAAGATAAAAACTAAGCCTTACTTTCTTTCTACGTAGCTTAAACTTGGGTCTACCGCCGATGGAGTGATGTAATTCTTCAAGTGTTTGCATTGTCATTATTTACCTCCTAGAGCGGTAATAGCAGCATATACTTGCTCATGGGCTACTCGGGTTTTATTGAGCTGATATTCCCCTTTAACCTGATGAACCTTGCTGAACCAATCACAGCCATCTTTAGCCACGCGCTCAAACAATGTGGTTGTACGGATAGTAAAAATAGGTAATCGACCTAATGCATCTGTCAGATAATCTTTGGCCTGTTTGAGTTTACTTTCGCTAGTGAAGTTATTGATGATGATAGCAATTGGCTTATCTGCCACTTTAACCAAGTTAACAGTATCAATAGTCGCTTGAAGACTTCGAGCATCAGTTAATGTAGGCACCACAATAACATTACAGAGCTTAACCGCATGGGCTAATTTATGGTCGAGGTTATTGTAACTAGCGCCAAAATCCATAACTACAGGTACGTTAGCGCAAAACTTTATCGGTATAGACCTTTTCTTTGGCTCTAGTTGAATGATCCCGCTATTAGCATTAACAACTAAATCATTGGTGATACATTGAGCATCTGTATAAGTAGCAAGGTTCTGTGCAATTCCAGTTTTACCAACACCGCCTTTTATTGAAACGACTAAGTATTTCATGATGATATTCCTAACATTATTAAATCGACGCACAATTGCATCTATAAATTTGTTAGATAAAAACGGTACCCCAATAGTACTATTGGGGTACCACTTTCAGCGGTAACTCATTAACGTATCAAACTTGCCTTAAAGCACATATTAATTTTCTAGATTAACGGCTAGAGGATTAACACATGGGTAATAAATTCAATTTTACCGATAAAGCTATCAAAGTATTAAAAGCGCCTCCGCGTGATTCGCCATCATCTGAATTAGAAGTAACAGATAGTCAGACGGTGGGGTTAAAGTGCTTGATAGGTAAAACAGGTAATAAGCGTTTTCTTTTTCGCTATACCTATAATCGGCGTAAGTGCTCAATTGGGCTTGGTCGATTTGGCGATATCAATGTTGCTACTGCTCGAAAACTCGCACAGAAACATCGTATGAGTTTATTAGAGGGTATTAATCCCAAGGTTGAGCGTAACTGTCCTACCAGATTAACCATTGATGAATTTTTCCAACAACACTACCTACCAAGCATTAAGAAGCGCAAAAAGAGTTGGCGTGATGATGTGTACCGTTATGACACTCATATTGCCCCTAAGTTTGGTCATTGGCTGTATCAAGATTTACGCACTATTGATGTACAGCAATTGCATTTGAAAATGACGGATACTATCAATAAGTATGGAAACTTATATGCTCCGGCAACTGCTAATCAGGTCTTGATGATTTTAAAAAGTCTGACCAAGTACGCAGTTTCTTTAAGTGTTGTTGATTCTGATGTGTGCTTGCCTGTTAAGCTATTTCGATTAAATAACGCTCGCACACATTTTCTAACGACCTTTGAAATTAAACGACTGCTTAAAGCCTGTCGGGAATACTCCAACAGAACGATTGCCGCTTACATTGCCACATTAGCTTTAACAGGTTTACGTTGCGGTGAGGTATCGAATATTAAAGTCAAAGATGTAGATATTAAAAAGCGCATTATTCATATCCCAATAACCAAGAATTTTAAACCCAGAACGGTGTTTATCACTGATTACTTACTGTCGTTTATTGGTAACGTGCCGCTTAAACCTGATAACCCGTACCTGTTTGCTGGAAAAGTAAAAGGGCAGCCATTACGCTCTGTTAGAAAAACATTTTTCAAGTTACTAAAGAGAGCTCAGGTTAACAGTGATGGTATCTGTTTGCACTCACTTAGACATAGTGTGGCTTCGAATCTTGCTAGTGAAAATATTTCACTTCGACTGATCCAAGAGCAATTATCGCATAGGTCAATCATCTCGACCCAAAGGTATACCAAGGTAAATACAGAGTCCATGCGACAGACCAGCGAGACATTATCAAAGATGTTTAGCTAAGCTACTTAACCAGGATTAATTAACACCATTAAAGCCCATTCCTCATAACCTTAATTGGTATCGAGGAATGGGCTTTTTTGCATTTCAGAAGGAATAACGATGCAAGTATTACATTACTTACCGACTATGGAAGAACTCGCTTTACCATTAAGCACGGCAATCAAGGTGGTTGAAAAACTTGTTGAGCCGTTTGGTAATTTAGCCGATGCGGAGGCTTACTGGTCGGAATATCCCTCCCCCATTTTTATTATTACTGGGCAAGACAAGGTGGTCTCCGCAATAACAAGTCTTGATGGCTTCATGAGGCACTTTATTGAGTTGGCTGATACCAATCCTGAGTTTGTTGAGCTATTGCCTAAAGGCTATCAACTCTCACTTACCATTATTAACAACGAAGGTAGTGGGGTTTACCTGATAAAGCCCGTTGACCTAAATTTAGGCGAGGGTAAGGCTGATGGATGAATACACTCTCATTTCAATAATCTGTAACGGGGATATTCCTCTATCGCTTCGCAGTGAAGCGCAATCACTGTTAAATCAATTATTAAAATAAGGAAAATAATTATGGCTGAAAAAGCTAAAAACACTAAAACTGAAAGCAAAGCTATCAGTGAAATAGATACGCCAGCAGATGATAACACCGCTGACAAACAAGCCATCACAGATCAACCTGTTGATACAAATAATGAAGAAACAATTGACCCTGATATTAATTACAAAACGCTGTTAGTAGGGCAAGCAAAAAGTCTATCGCCTAAATCAAATAGTCGAATAGGTTTTGAACTTGCATTAAACACGGAAGACAAAGTTAGATATTTGCGTTTAACCTCCAATACTAACGGTGGTTTGTTCTCAAAGGCTTGGGTGAGTCTTGATGCCTTATTTGAGTTGTTAGAACAGCAAGAAGAAGATAAATCCTTTAAATCATCCTTATTCAAAGCGGTAATCAAAGGCGGCTCTGCAAACAACGTAAGCTTCTTAGCAGCAGTATGCCGAGATGAAGCACTAAGTTTAATACTGAAATCAGAAAAGAATCAATTTTTGCACTTGGTTAACCCGTTATTAATTAATCAACGTGATCGCTTAACCAAATTAAAACCCCTCCCTACTTCTGCTAAAAAGTAACCATTCATACGTTTACTGCTTTCAGTAATACGCCCAACTAAACAAGTTAAGGTTTTTATTATGAAACTGACTTTTAACAAGAGACAGTGCTTTACTGTGCCTGAAAAGCTTTACCAAATATTAGCTGATGAACTCGCTGATATTTCAAAGCCAGATCCAGACGCAGAGGGCATTGTTTTGAACTTTCGTGATCCTGACTATTCGATTAGTGCTGGAGGTTTTCACCCTGTAGAAATACGTCTAATTAAAATCATGATTGATGGTGAAGTTAATTATCAATTTGTCTACATCACTGACTTTAGCTTTCAGGGTGCTCCTTACCCTGAGCTAGCGGTTGATATCGACGTTTGTTTTATTGCTGAGCAGGTCTTCACTGTCTATGGTGGTTGGTTAGATAAACGAAGTGGTGATGAGTTGAAAAATTTATTTCTGACTAACTTTATTTCCTATGTCGAAATGGGTGTGTTTAAAGTGGAAGTAACGTTCTTCTAGCCAAGTTATAGACCGGAAATCTAAAAGCTGAATTTGAAGAATAAAACTAGTAGGCATTACGCCAATCAATTAAAGGTGTAATAGCCCACTTACTGCTAAATAGCCTGTCTGTTAGCCGAATTAATCATACGGCTGTCACTATGGTTTGAAATTAATTGGAGATTTATAAAGAAATGAAAAAATCTAAATTGCCCTTTGACGATAAATACATATCTAAAGGTGCAATGAAAGGAGCTGTAACAGGTATGGCAATTGGCTATCGATTTGGTCCTTATGGTATTGCCATTGGCGCTGTTGTTGGTGGTATTACGGGTTATATTGTTGAAGAAGTAACTTAAGTCTATCTGACATTAATAATCGACTAACCCCAATGGTTAGTCGATAACAGTTTAGTTTTCTCTTTGTTCAATAGCGTAATATGTTGGCTTTAATATGAATTAAGTTTGATTCTTAAATTTATTAATATATAACCTGACGGCGAAACTATTTGCTATTGATATGTTAGTAATTTTCATCCGTAATTTATCTATATATCCTTCTCTATCAAACTTAGGACGGATTGACTAAAAGATATCGTTTTTGATTTAATTTAATAGTGATGTTCATTTAAACCCGTAACTTTAGAGATATCATCACACATTGCCGAGAGTGCGTTCAAATTTACTTGAGTAACTTGAAATTAATCATATAGTTATACGAACATGTGATTTCTCTATTGGGGTATAAAGGGTTACTACACGTTGAATTTATTTTTTTGTTTAGTTATAGATAGTTATCATATTATTTTAGTAAATTCGCCCACAAATCCAGTGTCAGGTTTAGCATTATCAAATGAGTGGATATCCTCCATTAAAGGCTCTGCGAGATGTAAATTTACATGTGAAATCCACTTGTTCATGTGTGATCTGAATTTTTCTTCACAATCTAGTTCAAGGTTGCCAAAGTTAATCCGTATTGGGGCTTTGGTTAGTGCTAATTTATCAGCGAAGGTTATCGTTTGGTTGTTACTTATACTTTCTGCGAATAGTGCTTTGTTTACCGCTCGACTACCGAATGTTGCATATTTTTTTTCCTCTTTTTCTTGTTTTCTTGTCGAGCATAAAATTGATGTACCATAGTTCTGTATATGGGTTTTGTATTCATTTTTTTGAACAGATATTGTGAAATTCAATAAGTTACCTTCTTTTGTCGCTGATATTGAATACCTTAATGGCTTTATGTAGGTATTAATATCGTCAGGTATATACCTAATAAAGCATAAGTTACTATTTAGGCAGCGAATAAATAGTACGTATTTTGATTCTTTTTCTGGTTTGTAATTATATGGAAGTAATGTGACTTCTATTGCTTCCAAGACATATTTATCTACCTTATAACCATCAGATACATTTTTGATTGCTGCTTGTTTATTGCGATACAGGATGAAATCAGCATATTTAGCTTCAAGTGATTGACGGTTGTCTGGTGACGTTGGGTAGAATGGGATTAATGCATCGAATAACTTAACGCCACTGATATTGAGTAAAGCTTGTAACGTACCTATCTGCTGACGGTTTAGATTTAACCATTTAGTCACCGATCTAGATGCTAGCTTTTTAGCTGTGCCCTTCTTCCTACCTGCTCCTGTTGTGTTATTAGAAAAGCGGTACCTATTGTCGCCTATTCGAAAAGAGATATGGTTTTTTGACTGGTAGCCTATTAACGCATGCCTTTGGCTGGTGGTTACTTTAGGCTTTGTTTTTAATACCTGAATACCAGTGCTTGATATGACAAAGTATCTACCTTTATTAGATCTAGTGACTCTCGTGGATGGCTTTCTTCGTGATAGCGCCGATTGAGAAGGCAACGGGCAATCTAATTCTATATGGTCAAAGAAGTCTTTCAATAGCATTAATGCATTGCTTTGAGAAATAACAAAACGCTTCATAACAAAATAAATCGCATCAATAGCATCTTGGTGATAGTTAATCTGTTTGTGATTAACACGATGTTTATCTGGCTCACCCTCCCATCTATCACTACTTAATATACCCTCAATTAAGAAAATACAATCCTGTTTATCTGCCATATAAGTAAATGCCACCAAATATAAATCAATTAACTGTGCATAATCAATTTACACCACAAATAGCTTGGAAACCAAACAAATAAGCCACCTCCACATTAAATCGTTAAAAAATTAGCGAGAAATAATAGATGTTCTATGTGGTAGGGGGGCGTGATTGTATGCGTAACTGTCCTTAATCTTCAACCATCGAAACGTTGAGGAGAAGCACATATGAAAGGTATTAAATTTAATAAGACGACATTATCAGCAATTGAGTTGCCATCGTCAGGGGGTAAGCCACAAGAGTATTACAATATTTATGACAGACGCCAAAGGTTGATTGCAAGACCAACCAAACTTTCATTTGTATTGAAGTTCTCAAGGGAAGGAGAGCGATATCAAATCACTGCTGGTCATTATCCAGATATGCAGCCCGATGAGTTTGAGCTTTATGTCTTAGATATGATATCAAAAATAAAACAAGGATTTCTTCCTTCAGCTAATAATGGCATTTTTGACGACTTATGTGATTTGGTTATCGAATATAGCAAAGCACATCACAAAGATAGCGCTGGCTTTATCGCTAAAATTGAGAAATTTCGCAAAAAATTTGGCAAGAAACGCATCCGCGACATCCGTAAATCACACATCATCCGTTTCTTAAATGAAATTTCTCAGTCGGTTGATAGCCCTACCGTTGGTCGTTATCAGTCAGCATTTAGCAGGATGTTTTCTATTGGCATGTTACATGACTATGTCTCTATTAACCCATGTACAGGCATACCTAAGCCCAAAGAAAATCTTGCTCGTAATAGACGATTATCACCCGAAGAAACTTATGCATTTATAGAAGCTGCGTTAGGTGATGAAAACCCAATACATGCACTTGCGCTATTGCTTAGTTTATTTACTGGGTTGAGGCAGGGAAATATTAGAAGCATTGAGTTGTCTTGGTTTAATGCCGATTACACAGAGTTGCATATACCTACAAGTAAGAGTGGTAAACCTATACATCACTGTCTTAATAATATTTCTCAAGAAGTAGTTCAGTTAATGCTGCCATATAGTGATGGAAAGCATTTATCACCGTCACTAGTAGTTGGTAACTACATGAGCAAACCTACCAAATGCTTAAACCGTATAAGAAGTTATGTTCAAGCCAAAACTGGGATTACTGAGCTCTTTACAGCTCATTACTTACGCAGAACGCACGCCAGCCGTATGCTGCAAGTCTGTGGCGATATTAGACTTGTTCAGCAGTCATTATCACACTCTGACGTAAAACAAACCCTTTCGTATGCCTACCACGAAAACACCCGGTTACTTGATGCTAGTGAGCAAACCGCTCAAGCAATGTTAGGCAACCGTCCTTTAAATTCTTTCACCAAAACAGAGGAGATTTAACTCATGGAAAAACGTGCCTTGAGTATTCCTGAATTCGCCAGCCTATATGGGCTCAATGAAGCAACTGTGCGTGTCAACGTGACACGTGACAAAACAGGTAAGAAATTACCCAAAGTCATGCGTATCGGTCGCACCATCCGCTTCACTCTTGAAGCGATTAAAGAGTGGGAGGATGAAATGATGAAAAGTTAAAGCATAAATAAACAACTAGGCAAAACACTCTGTAAGAGTGGGTAGCTTAAACATTTTACACATTTCCGCCGGCAGTATTGTCAGCATCACATACAAATTGAAAAAGGTAATAAATATGAAAAAATTAGCAATCGTACCGGGAGATAGAATGATTAACGGTGCACAAGTTACTGTTATAGACCCTATTGAAAATAAGGGCGTTTTACTTAAAGACTGTTATGGAAGAGTCATTACATTCATTAAAGAACAGGATAATGATTTAGCTGGTCATTACGCCAAGGAAATTACAAAATTCGTAATGGCTTGTGCTGATAATCGCTTTTATCAAATGAACTTCGAGTTGCCTCCAAAACAGTCGAAATAATCAATTCCCCCTCCTACATACTTAAATCAAAGCCGGGTTATCCCGGCTTTTTACTACTTATTTTGGAATTATTTATGAAAGTAAAATATGAAGTTTGTACTTTTGATGCAGTGAAATATGGTCTTGAAGTTGAAGATAATAATAATCTTGGGATCATAAAGCAGATTGAACTGGACATTGCCCGTGACATTGAAGAAGCGACAGCGTCTCCTGATCAAATTTTGCAAGGTCGTGGTGCTAACGTGCATATAGGCTTTGATGTTGAATATGAATTTAATGAAAAAACGGGTGAAGTGGAATTTAAAGATAGTCTTGGTGAGAATGACGTAGCTATGTACGGCTTTTATTTAATTGCTGACTATAAGGTATTGAAAGGTGTTGTTTATACCGATGGTAGAGACAAGAAGTACCGTTATTCGTTTAAGAAGCTATTTGGCAATATTTTACATTGGGCTAAAAAAGAGCATGTTATTTCAGATTGGCCTGCCGTTACTTTTATCTACTCCCATTTCATGCGAGCTGACGTTAGTTCCTGGTCTGATTTTTGGCAGTTTTCGGATCAAGTAAAAGGCACTGCTGGTACTGTTAGCGGTCGGTTAGGAAACCCTAAAAAGGAGGTGGATTCTATAAATAACGGGTGGGGTATGGGTAATGGTGATAAGCGTCGTTATCGACCAGAGCCTGTTGTTATGGCTGACTGTAATAGACGTTGTTTCATGACGTTTGTTAATTTTGTCGATACATTGCTGATTACGCCGGGAATGAAGGGTGTTTCAGCATTAGGTGACTGGCTGGGCTTTCCAAAAGTTGAATTACCCGATGACTGTGATATTGCACAATTCTATTACTTTATGAGGAAGTATCCTGAACTAGCTTACAGATACAATATTACTGATGCCATGATCAGTGTAATTTATGGTTTAGTGATCAGGCAGTTTGTTCGTAATGTTTTAGGACTAACAAGAATGCCAACCACTATTGGCGGTATCTCTGTAGCCCTATTTAGAAAATTAATGGCTGACACTCAATACTTTAACGAAGTATTCGGCATTCGTTATATTGAATCTCAAGAATGGGATGGACTAAATGGTCGAGTTAGAAAGCGTCTACGTAAGGTTGAAACTGTATCGCGTCGTTATCATTCGCAATTTTTTGTCGATGGTTATGCTGGTGGGCTTAACAACTGCTATTATTTTGGCCCAACAGAGAAAGGTGAATATAACGACTTTGACTTAGCATCAGCCTATGTTATTGCGATGCTTGATATTTATCCTCTTGATTATGCTGCATCCTTTGAAACCAAAGAGCCCAATGATTTTATTGGTCATGTCATGGGGGTGGCTCACATTCACTTTAAATTTCCTGATGATACTGAACATCCTAACTTAGTGGTAAAAACGGAAAATTACGGCCTAGTATCACCGCTTGAAGGTGAATGCTATGCGACAGCTCCTGAAATACAAATGGCATTAAGTCTGAACGCGAAAATCACAATCACGCATGGTGTTATTGTTCCATGGAAAAAGGACGAGCCACGCATATTTGAGCAATTCGTTCGTTGGGTTCGCGAAACAAGAGCGCAGTATGATGAATCTGGCAATGGCTTATTAGCAGAGTTCGTAAAAAGTATCGGCAATACCTTGTACGGTAAGACAGCTACGCTTAGACCGACTTCGTTTTTTGACACTGAAACTAATGATAGTAAAACATCATCACCCTCTCCAATAGCAAACCCTTATATTGCCAGCCATGTTACAGGGTTAGTTAGAGCAACACTTAGCGAGTTAATTATTAACGGTAGTAGAGAGGGGTACAGTACCTTCTCTGCCACCACTGACGGACTATTAACCGATGCGCCTGATCTGGACTTGTCTGGCCCATTTTCTGTTCGATATCAAGAACTATGTGATGTTATTGACGGTGAAGATAGTATTGATGGTTCAATGCTGAAGCGTAAGCATTGGGTTAAGCAGCTAGTGTCTATAAAGACGAGAGGTAACTGCACAGCGGAAATTGCAGATGACCGACTTAACCAAGACGATCAGAAGATTGTCTTGGCTAAAGCTGGTGTAAAAATGCCAAAAGAACACGACGGTAAAAAACTTGATACTGACAATGATAAGAATGAATGGTTTTTGCAGTTATTCTTAAATCGTTATCCGGGTCAAAAAATCGATAGTAGTCACTTTATTGCCATGCGTGAACAATGGCATAAACAGGCCGACTTGGTGAAAATTAAGAAAGAGATATTACTGAACCAAGAGTACGATATGAAGCGTATGCCTATTAACCCTCGTATAGTTAAAATACGCAATACAGAGCACCTTGCTTTCGATACAGCTCCTTGGCGTACAGAAGCAGACATGCAGTATGCACGAGCTATTTTTGATGGTTGGCGTAAACCTAATTACCCAAAACTTGCAGAGGGTCAACTAGAGTACACACAAGAGCAAATTGATAAGGCTAATAGCCAAGCCAATTGCTTAAAAACAGTTGAAGACTTTTATCGCTTTGAAGATTTCTTTTTAAGCTATGTTACTACCGATGGTAAACGCGGTATTAATGTGCAAAATGATTGCTCTGCTGGCATATTAAAGCGATTGTTTCTTAGAGCTTTTGTCAGAAATAAATGGGGATTAGATAATGATTCAATAACTCGCAAAGAGCTAGCAGATTGGCTTTGTGATAATGGCCATCAGACGAGTCATGATGATGTTGCTAACGCTAGTAGAAAGGGAGCTACACTCGTTTATTATGCGGTTCCTGTCACCAAGTATAGCTTGAAGTTGTTAGAGCTGTTATTAGCTAGGTTTCAGTCGTTTGAATATCAAAATGCATTTGATTTTCATACTATTTCAAGTGGCTTAAATGCAGGGATCCCTGTATTCAAAAGAGAGTTGTTTTCTATTAAAAGTGATGAACCTGTTCAATTGCGCAAAAGTGAGGATGTGCGCACGGTATAAAGCGGAATATTTATTTAAAATCAGTAACTAGGCTGTCCATGTAACTTCCCTATTGGGGATAAGAGGCATGGTACAGCCGCTTTAAAACCTGAAACTCATATTTTAATAGCTTCTTTTAAGTTGATTATTAGATTATCTACATTAATATTATTTGCTGAATCTGCTCTTAATAAGTGGTGAGCTATGGAGTGGCATGTAGGACACAAAGTTACTAAATCTTTTAAAGAGATTGTCGTTTCATTTGTAACGCTCAGTGGATTTAAATGATGGCATTCCACGACTTTATCTCTGTAATGAAAATCACAAGATCTGCATGTGTATTTATCTCGTTTCTTACAAGCATCTGCAATTTTTTTATTTCGTTTTCGTGCTAATATTTTTAATTCTTTGACAGCACCTTCAATAGCATTTTGATCGGCTTGATCGATATCATCAAGTTCTAGAGTATCGAAAAGCGGCATTGTTTTTTGTTCAAAAATATACTGAAAGAATCCCTTTACAACGGAAGTTTTTTCCTCTTTCCAATATGTTGCTAAGTTAATTTTTGAAATATTTATAATGTGGAGAATGTCGTCTTTTACAATTAATAGAATGATTTCATTGCCTACAGCGAAATCCCAAAATCCAGATAGATTTAATCTTCTATCCCCCCTTGTACCTGCTCTATAAAAAGAACCGGTTGATGAATGCTGTTCACTTTCAGTTATGAAGGTTACGTTTTTAGTTACATTTCCACCTGATTCTTGTTCATCATAATTATGAAAGTTACTTCTTGCTAAATATCGATTAATTGGCCTAGTAGCATCCATTATCCCTTTGGTTTTCATTGTTTCTGTAGTCGCAAGTAAAGCAAAATCAAGACTCCTACTTTCAAGGAAATCAATTGATTCTATTTCTATTATTGATAGGTTTTCAGCTTTTATTCTTTGGGCTTGTGACATAAACGAGTCCTTAAATTTTTCTTAGACTCATTTTACATACGACTCATTGAAAGTCTACAAAGTAGCAATATTTTCAATGAGTTGGATGTTTTTAAAATTTACTGTGTGACTTGCGTTTCTAGGGTGTAATTATTGTGGAGTACCTAGGCGAAATTACAACCTGTTTAGTAGGTTTTGAATTGACAGCCCTAATGCACGCCCCAGTAGAGGTGGCACCGCATTACCTACCTGCGTATATTGAGGTACTTCAAATTTTCTTTGCTGCCCACCAGTTGTCACCTTCGACCTAAAAACAAAATTATCAGGGAAAGACTGTATTCTAGCCATCTCTCGTACCGTTAAAGTGCGCAATTCGTCATGGTGGTAGTGGCAGGCATCGTCTGGAATTGATAAAGCCGCTGGTGCTGGTGAAACTGGATCTAACGCTTTCTGTGTTTGTTTTTTTGTTGGGTGGCGCAGCAAGAAGTCTAGAAATTCATTCTTAGTATTAAATTGAATATAATTTCCGTTTTCAATTAGATAATCGTGCTCACCAAAAGCTGTCCAAGCTTCATCACTGATAGTTTCAGCTGAGCCTTTCAATACTGAACGTACTTCTTTAGCTAAGCCATTCCCAACCTGTTGCATGATTTGATATAGCCTAAATCTACGTTGTACTAAATCGCCATTTGCGCGTTCTTCATGATTAGTTAAGACGTGTCTTTCAACCAAGTTACCGTGGGCTAATGAGTTGGCAGTACTTACAATGTGTTCTGATGGCTCCGCTTGTTCCCCATTGAATCTTAAATCATCAATAGCTTCTGCTACTGTTACTTGTTCTATCGGTGCTGTAACTACAGGAGCTAAAAATGAATTGGTAAATAACTCCAAATCATTTTCATTAACCACGTCATGGTACTGTAGTAACTCTATGCCCGGATTATTACCATTTTGAACTGAATTGTAGAACGCTATCGATGATGCAAATAACTGGACTTCTGGATTGTTGAATGTAGGAATTAGTTCCTCATAAATATCGTGTCTAACACCAAGCATGATAAACCGTGGTCGATTCTGTGGTACACCAGCGAAACGGGCGTTAACATGCAAACATAGTGGTACATAACCGATTTCACTGAATGCTTTAGATACTTCTACCCATGCGTGATACCTTTCACCATCCTGTTCGAAAGCGCGTAATATACCAGTAACGTTTTCTAAGATTGCGAATCTAGGTTGTACTTGGTTAACAAATTGAGCAAATTCCCACGGTAGTGAATTTTTATCACAATCTCTATTTCTAAGCCCTGCCATACTAAAACTCTGACATGGTGGCCCACCAGAAACAAAATCTAAGGTACCGTGTCCATAAGCATTTGATAGCTGTTCTGTGATATTAGGATTACTAGCAAGAAACTGATTTAAGTGGATGATATTGGCAACAACAAGCTTGCCGTCAAGGTCTTCATCAACAATATCCGTTTGGTGATTATCGTCATTTAATTCAGGGTATGTTCTCGGGTCTTCACGTAATCTCAATCTTAAATTTTCAATTGAATGTTGGCTCGATAACCATTTAATTCTTTCTGGTTCAAAACCATTAATCTCTAGATCTTCATTAAAGAAATTATAAGCAAACGTTTGTGCTGGCATTGGCGATAATTCGTTCGCCATTATCATCCTAGAGCCATCTATTGATTCCAAGCCTAAAGACAAGCCACCGCATCCGGCGAATAATTCTATATAATTCAATTTAGTAAAAACCTAGTGTTAAGTGTGAGTAGATATTTTAATTATTTTCCTGCAAAAAATCCAGGACTATTGTTATTTTTTTAAACTTTTTGGAGTATACCAATATCAGGTATTGACCACTAGCTATTTATACAGTAATGTTATTTCTATTAGGCCGCTAAATGCCTTCGATCACAGGTGTGATTGAGAAGCCCTACGGGTGGATTGTTACAATCGAGGTAATAGAAATGAAACAACTGTCTACGTATAAAAAAGAAGCTAAAACTTTTCAAAAAAAGCACTCCCTTAAGCTACACCAAGCACAACTACTTATCGCTCAAGACTATGGTTTTGATACTTGGCCTGATCTTGTACATGCTTGTGAAAATCAAATCATTGCAGAAACACCTACTCCTCAAGTCGATATGTTTGCTGTGGAAAATATAGCTATTGAAGATTCCATTGAGCCTGAAAGTACTTCTGACTGTGATATTGAAATTGAGCGTGAAGACGACTTGCTCGTTGAAGTGAAAGAACGCGTTTTAAATAATAAGCGTAAACTTGTAGCCATAGGACAAGATTTTGCTACCTTTGAGCCGACGGCAACAGGTCTAAAGAAGTCCATTCTTGATGCCACACAACCAGTTCGTACACTATTCAGTGAAGCTGGTTTTCATGGTTATGATTCCCAAGGTCAAGGGCCCGACCATAAGATAATAAAGAAAGCTATCTTCATTTCTCCGGATCAAATAATAGAAACAACTGTTAGCTTGTATCGTCCAAATACCAAGTCAGGTGACCCACGGATGTGGTTTAGAGGGTTAGGTAAATTCGCAGAAGCCGGTGCTCAAGTATCATTAAGTATTGCAGGTGATGATCTATTACTAATCAATTTAAGTAATGTAGATTTACACGAAGATAATAGCCCTGTAATCGCCAAATTACTTGAGTTAATACCTAATGATAGTTCTGTTGCCCAAGAGTTATTAGAAAAGCTAAAGGTTCTAGCTAGAGGCGAACCTTTAAAGGCGACTGTGGAAGGTTCAACAGCGGTAGGCCGGGCGATTGAAACTGCGCTTGGTATTGATATTAATAGTAGCAAAGAGCCTGACTATAACGGCATAGAATTGAAATCTGGTCGAGGTGGAAATAATAGAACGACGTTGTTTGCTCAAGTTGCCGACTGGAAACAAAGTCCACTTGATAAAAGTGTCAAAATATTAGACCAATTTGGTTATTACCGTGGTGATGATTTCAAGTTGTATTGCACCATTTCAGCTCGTAAGCCTAACAGCCAAGGTCTTCAATTTAATTATGATGAAAAGGCTGATTTATTAACTGAAACTAACACAGATTTTGGTGATGTTGCCGTATGGCCGGGTAAGTTATTACGCTCTCGTTTACTTGAAAAACATAAAGAAACCTTTTGGATTAAAGCTGAGAGTATTGATATTGATGGCGTTGAACACTTTAAGCTTATATCTGTTACTCATACAAAAAATCCCATGAGTAACCAATTAATGCCGCTATTACGTGATGGTGTTATCACCATGGATCACCTAATAAAACGTAGAGCAAAAGATGGCCGCGTTAGCGAAAAAGGGCCATTGTTTAAAATGAATAAACGGGATTTATCGTTATTATTTCCTGAGCCAAAACAATACCATTTATTAGATATGGATAAGGTGTAATATTTATGTTTAATGAATTTAAAAGTGAGGTCATGGAAAAAGCGCTTGATGAAGAGCAATTATTTCAAAAATACTTTATCGATAACCAAACATATTTTTTCCATAATGAAATAAACGACATTAATTTAGAGTACGATTTAAAGAAAAGCTTTGCTGGTATTTTAGGTATCCATGTTAACGATATATACATCGTAGGTTCTGGCAAGACGGGGTTTTCTATAAAACCTAAATGTCGAGGTAGAGAGTTTGACGGTGCCTTTAATCGCAGTAAAAAGCTTAAAGATAGATCTGATATTGACATAGCAATTGTAAATAGTGACTTGTTTGACTTTGTTCAAGAAAATATTTATGACTGGAGTTCTGCTTTTAAAGACGATTGGGATAAAAATAAATATTACAAAAGTGGCACTGAAATATTTGGGGTAAGTTTGAAATATAAGTTTTTGGAATATTTGAGTAAAGGTTGGTACAGGCCGGATTTTGCACCCAATGATTATCAATTAGAAACAAATGAAAGTGATAGCAATATTAACCAGATAAAAAAAGTCTGGAGTAAAAAGTTAAATCGAAATGTGGCTTTTGCCATTTATAAGAATTGGCATTTTTTTAAGAAATATCAAATGGAAAATATTTCTACACTTAAAATAGAAATAGAATCAGGAATCAATTTATGACATTACAAGCACTAGAATCTAGCATCCCTGCTAACAATGAAAAGATAATAGAACTTTATCAAAAAGTGAAGAGCGGTCAGTTGGTAACTAGCCCTTTTTTTCAACGGAAGCTGGTGTGGCGAAAAGCTCATAAAATTAACTTTATAAATACTATTTTATTAAATTATCCATTTCCGGAGATTTATAAAGCCCCGGGTGATTTGGATGTTAATACACTTGAACTATCTGACCTAGTTGTAGATGGCCAACAACGTATTACAACAATTAGAGACTTTATTGAAGGTTCTGGTGTATTTGCTTTGAAGGCAACAAAAGTTAAATTTTCTAGCTTAACTGACGAACAGAAAAAAAGCTTTTTGAACTATGAAGTTTCAGTTAGGTATTTGAAAAATGTTACTCAAGAGCAAATTCAAGATATATTCCAGCGGATAAATAATACCGAATATTCTTTAAATGGAACGGAAAGAACAAATGCTCAATGGGGGGATAGTGAGTTCGTCTATTTTTCTAAACAAATTATTGAGCATGAATTGAGGGTGGATGCTGATTTCTTAGAATTCAATCTTGACGAAGAGGATCGAAATAAATTTTTAGATTTCTTTCATGTAAATAAGGTTTTTACTGAAAATGATAACAACAGGATGTTGTCTTTACAGTTTATGCTCACGTTAGTCGCTACACTTGTTAAAGGTGAATACTTTAGACGAAACGACAGCACTCAGTCATTTGTAGAGCAGTTTAATGAATATTTTGATGATGCAGATAAGATTTCGGAACAACTGCTTGTAATTATTGATTTCATTAATTCATGTGAATTCCCTCAAAAAAGTTATTGGTTCAATAAAGCCAATATATTTACTTTAATCTGCGAATTAAGTCAGTTCGATGTTAATGCTATAAATATTGAAGAATTTATACCTTTGCTGGCGAATCTAGAGAGTAAATACAATGAATATATGAAGAATCCTGACGCTGATATTGAAACAAATTTCAAAAGGTATTTTGAATTCTCCAGAGAAGGTGTAAATGAAAAGTTGGCGAGGGAGCATAGAGGTTTAGTTATCCGCTCTTTTATTGAGTCTTCATTAAAAAAAGATTGATACCTACTGTGACAGATTACTAAATGGAATTTATGCCGTAATTGCGCTCGTCGTTAATAAATTAAACACGCTTAATGAAGAAGCTTTTAGCTATTTCATTGCAACAGTTTTATTACTTTTAGCTATATTTTCAATTAAAGTTTTTGATGGTTTTGGTTCTTCTCCTACTCTCTGGGTGTCGTTAATTACATTAGAAATCGGGTTCATTCGTTACCTAACTCCTGTATTGAAGACGTTTTGGGAAATTAAGTTGGGTAGGATCATTATCTCACTAGGAGCCATACTAGGTAGCGCATTATGTATGTCATTTGCTGGTCAAATACTTAATACGTATATGGAAGTGACGTCAGTATCGTTTTTATACACCCAAACAATTACTTCATTGCTTATTAGCCCTTTAGTGATTTCAATTGTGTTCGGGTTTATTAGTTTTATTCTATTGCCGTTTACAATGATTGTATTTACAACTGAAAATATCAGCTTTTCATTGAAGAGAGTGTTCTTATTCTGGTTATATGAGCGCAAGAGTGTTCCAAATGGCTTCTTAGTTGTATGTCGTATTATAGCGTTTCTAGGTTTAGTAACTTTAAGTTGGTCCTTTAATTCCAATAACCAATGGTTTACAGATCCCATCGGTAATTTTGCGAAATGGTACGCTTATAACTTTGAAATGGATAACTTTAGCCACTGTAGCCACTCAGATAAAGAAAAAGTCGCATATATCAATAAAGACGATATTGTCATTGGTTTAGATAATGGCAATAAAATCATATTTAAGACAAGCACTTGTTTACGGAAATAGATAATGGATAGTATAGGCATAAGTAAACACAGTAATATCGTTTACCAAGGTGACACGAGTCATGGACGAAGGTTAGAAACGCCTAACCTGATGCCTTATTATTTCGTGGGTTCAGGTTTAGATGTTGAAAGTCAGCAAAGAGAATTTGGTTCTAAACCATCTAAGATATTTGTAGAAGATTATTTTGACCCGATAACCAGAATCAAACGCGGTCGATTCTTCGATAATCCATACGAATTTGATTGGTATTTACAAGATAATAGCCGCAAAGACTTGCCATCTGCTGCCTGTGGAGATGGGGCTGCTCAAATGGAGCGATTAATAACATATCAAAGATCACCTTTAAATGAGCTGAGAAATGCTTCAACTTACCCTGATGTGGTGCTGGGGAAAGAGCCGTTTATCACTATTTGGAAGGTAGTAAGTATTGAAAACTCAGCTTTTGACGTACCTATTGTTACCCTTAAATCTCACCGCTCTCTAGGTGAATTACCTAATTTAGTCAGTGGCGTGGTACCTGAAGATATTTATCCTCAATTATTAAACGCAATAGAAAAACTCGAAAGCAGTGTAAACCGTCTTGGCCCGACTGATGTTGTTGATCGTTGTCGAGATGTTTTATCTATCGTGTTTGGTTCGTTATGTAATGATAGAAGCAAGGATTTAGGTAAATCTATTTCTAGCTTCGTTAACTCTGAGCTTAAAGGTCAAGATAATATGATTGCTTGGTCTGCACGCATTGTTAACCGTTTACACCCTAGAGGAAAACCAAATGAGCAGTACAAGCAGGGGTTTAGAGAGCCAAGTGAGCAAGATGCACAATTAGCCGTAAAGAGTGTTTGGCTTGTGCTGGTTGAGTTAGGTTGGGGTAGCTCTAATTAATAGTAACTCTGTAATTTATAAAAACTTAGCCATGGATTTCAAATGAGTTCTAAAAACGTTTTATTTCTTGGTGCTGGCGCCTCAAAAGCTTATTCTGCTAGTCCAACAGGTCTTTTGATGCCTATTGCGTGTGACTTTTTTTCTACATTTGAAAAACTGGATATATATCATAACCCTTGGGTTATGAGGGATGCATTATTTGATTTTGTTGCCCGAGTTAAGAACTTAGACCCTAATATCTTTTTTCAAAATGATATAGATATCGAAGATTTTTATACTGAAGTTGAAATGTACCTTAATTCACATAAAGGTGATAGACAGATAGAACGAATATTTGCTTTCAAAACATACACTCAGCTTGTATTTATTTTTTCCGCTGTAATAAATGCAATTCAAAATGGCCCGCTATCAAGTCCACATACTTTGCTTGCAAAAAATTTGGGATCAGATGACCTTGTTATTACATTTAATTGGGATACTTTATTAGATAGGGCCTTACGGGATTTAGGAACTTGGACAACTGATGAAGGTTATAATTTCTCCCCAAAAAGTATATATCGTGATGGATGGGAAGCTCCAATGCCATCACAAAGGGCAATGCCTAAATTGATTAAACTTCACGGTTCAGTGAATTGGTTATCGAGTCATCCAATAAGTCCCGAAGAAGCGATTGAGTTGACTCAAGAATCGTCACCCGACACAGTTTGGGTTTATGAAAGTACTAAATCGCCTTATGCGTGCCATGCTGGGAGGTTTATAGACGGATTTGAGGATTTTTCTTATGGATACTATCCTCCCAATATTTTAGATGACAGGGGAAAGCCAGCTCCAGATGGATATTTATTAGTTAGAGCAAGGCCGGGGTTTATATCTAAAGGCAGTGCAAGTAGTTCCGGATTGGTCTCTATACCCCTTATCATCCCACCAGTTAAAGAGAAGAACTATCATGGATTTGGGATTTTATTTGACGATTTATGGGATGAGGCGGGGAAAGGTTTAGTTAATGCCGAGCATATTATAATTATTGGTTACTCATTTCCGAAAACAGACATAAAAAGCAATGAGTTATTCATTAATGCATTTATGAAAAGAACTGATTTTCCTTTGGTTACTATTCTAGATCCTAACCCAGAAAGAATTGCCAATAAATTTAAAATGGAATTCGGTATACCAGATTCAAAGCTGAGGGTCATTAAAGGCTATTTTTCTGAACAAACTGATGTTGATTCTTTATTTGCTTTTACGTGATATGAGCTTAGAAGAACACCACTAGTTGCAGATTAGCTGCTCATATAAAAATAAAAGCAGTTAATCATATATTACTAAATACATCTACTGAGTTACCTATAACTAATAGTATCTAACGTGGTACAAATCGCACAACCGGATTGTGATTCCGGTTGTCGTGGGTTCAAGTCCCATTAGCCACCCCATTTCTTTATACTCCAAAGTATTAATAAATACCTTGATTAGAAAGCAAACCACTTAATTTCATATGGACTTTTGGTCGAGTACATACCAACATGTTTTGTGTAAGGTTTTAATTCGATGTTCTGCGTTTTTTTATTAGGGCGCTGGCCTTGTATCGGATCAATTTGAGCGTATACCTCTCCTTCAAAAATAGACAAAAATCCAGCGTCCATTGAATGCTCTACAAATCCTAGGTTCATGTATAACCTGATCTGTTTGCCATCACGTATTGCTTTAATTAAGTTATCAATTGAACCCGACATTGCTTCCTTACCTGCTCCTTGATGATAAAGCAGTTGATAGTCTATGCTTTCGTGTCCTGAGACAGTTATCGAAAAAGAGATGAGCAGTGCAAATAAGATAGTTTTCATTAAATATTCCCGTTAATTTATCACTTTCACCGGATGAAAGTTTTCTACGTTTTAAAATGAGTTGCTGTGAGATGAATTATATTCTTAATAACTAAGGGCTACTGCTTCTATGTATAGCCAGCACATCATCTTCTAACATGGGACCAATCACCTTAACTTTACGGCCACCCGCTTTTAATACATCTTTACTTGGAATGTTAAAATTTATTGCTGGATTATCATTACCAAATTCTTGATAAAAACGTGATTTACTTAGGCCAAAAACTAAAGTGCTGATACCTGACCAAAATATGGCTGATGAACACATAGGGCAAGGCTCATCACTGGTGTAAATGCTACACTGACTCAAAAACTCTGTATCGTAGCGCTTTGATGCTTCTCGTATCAGATTAATTTCAGCATGGCCGAGGCAATCATGTTCAGTAATAACAGTATTTTCCCCTTCCATGATCACTTTGCCATCGCCGTCAGCTAAAACACAACCATAAGCTAAATTACCATTGGCTTTTGAGCGCTTAGCGACTTCTATTGCTTTTTTTACTAATACTTCTTTCATAAATAAACCCTTAATTTAATAACGTTCATCTCAAAATAAATCATCCCAGCGATATCACTTTTGGATGCATTTATCTTCTTTCATTTATTTCTATGTGTAGTGCCAAAACGAACCAACACCGTAATTTGTCCTTCAACGTTTCGAAGTCGCTATTTTATTACTGACTTTCCAGTCTTGTTCCAACTTAAGTAATCGGTATAAAGCTTCTCTCCCATGTCAACATGCGCTTTAACCACAGCGGTATCGCCGGTAATATCGATAGAAATTATTTTACCTACTCGGTCATGGGATATGCCGGGCTTAAACATGGCGACATATTTATCTCGGGTCATACTAGCTAGCTTTCCTTCTCGTACAAATTGCAGCTCTAAACGAGGTAAGAAATCTTGGTTGATTAATTCAGGTTTTCCTTGAGTCGTACCATCAAAATAGTTTTTCAGCACTTGTGTAACCTTTTGACGATCATCAACCGCAAATACGTTTTGGCTTATGAATAACGCCACGCCCCATAAAGTAATCGTTAACTGAGTTGTAAACACTCTTGTTCCTAACAAATTGACACTCATTTTATTCACCCTAAAGCTTTGATTTTATGGCTTATAAGTAAATTCAATACGATTGCCACTTGGCTCTCTTATCATCATATGTACAGTAGGGCCTTGGCCATTAAGTTCAGGACCAAACTCAATCACTACACCATCCACACTTTTAAACCGTTGATGTAGTTCTTCTAAGTCTTCTTTGCTAGAAACAGCTAAAGCTAAATGATGTAAACCGATATTATTTTTTCGGTCAAATTGGATAGCACTATCACCATCAGTGACTTGCCAAAGCGTCACAAACATTTTCCCATCGGTCACGAACTTGGCTGGATATGTGGGCTTTTCGCCGGCTAACCTCCACCCTAAGGTTTCAATAAAAAAGACTGTTGTTTGCTCAAGCTTTGAAACGGTTAAACCTAAATGGCTAAGTCCCTGTGTCATTACTTTTATTTCTGCACTTTTTATTGGTGAACTCATGATAATTCCTAAAAGTATGTAGATTACTGCTGTTAATTTGTTCATTGTATTTTTCTTGTGATTTGGCTTTACTAAAACAGTTGCGACATTAACTGATGACCGTGCGTCAGCAAACTTGCTAAACCTTTGCACTAATGAATAATTAAATAGTCAATAATGCTTGCCGATTCGTAAAACCATTGCGGGTCTCGTTCATACCTATCAATGCTCAGACAAGGCACTTGCTCTTCATCAAAGTGTATTAATTCAGAGCGATTGGCTGAGCGATGGCGAACGTCTTTTAATTCGGCAGAATTTCTTGAACTTAGAATAGTGCGGCGAGTCTTTTCACAGTTATGACTACTGTCATAAAGATATACAGATAGCGTTTCAAATGAATTTAATAATGATTGCATTCTTCTAATCCTTGTTCGTTGGCAAAGTAAAGGTTTGCGTTTTAAAAAGCGTTGCAACTATAAATCATCAGTTACAACGCTAAGGGAATAGCCACTTATTTGTTATTACCCATAAACCTTAAAATATGATTAGCAATAACATCGCCGTCTTCTTCTAAGGCAAAGTGCCCTGTATCAAGAATGTGAAAATCTAAGTTTTTCAAATCACGTTTGTAAGGATGTGCACCTTCTTCAGGGAAGATATAATCACCTTTACCCCATACTAATAATGTTGGTGGTTGATGTTCTCTAAAATACTGCTGCCATTCTGGGTAGAGCGCTGGGTTAGTACCGTATGAATGAAATAGCTCTAATTGAATTTCTTTATTACCAGGTCTATCTAATTTGGCTTGATCAACAATCCAGTTATCAGGGCTAATGGTTTCTTTATTACGTGTACCAAACGTGTACTGCCATTCAGTTGCACCAATTGTTAATAATGAATCTTTTAATTTTTTAGCATTTTCAGGTGATTTGTCTTTCCAGTAGGCTTTAATTGGGTCCCAAAAATCTCTCAAACCTTCATCATACGCATTACCATTTTGAATAATTAACCCTTGAACGCGCTCTGGATGTGCTGCGGCAATACGAAAACCTATCGGTGCACCATAATCCATCACATACATGGTGTACTCTTCAGCCCCTACCTTTTGTAAAAAGCTGTCTGTAACTTTGGCTAAATTGTCAAAACTGTATTCAAATTCATTTAAAGAGGGCATTGAACTGTTGCCAAATCCTGGGTAATCAGGTGCTATCACATGGTATTGTTCTGATAACTTAGGGATCAAATCACGGTACATATGTGATGAAGTTGGAAAACCGTGTAACAATACGATGGTTTTTTTATTACCAACTCCCGCCTCACGATAGAAAACTTCTTGATCTTGTACTGTTATCGTTTTATGTAATGTTTGTGCTGCTTCAGCACCTGTCATTCCGCCAAAGTTAAACATTAATACCCCGGCCGCTGCCATTAAGTAACTTCTATACGTGTTGTTGCTGTTGTTGTTTGATTTTTTAAAAAGTGTTTTCATTTTCATTTTCCTATCTAAATATTAATTTTGCTGTAAGGCAGTTAATAAACCGCTTTTTTCTTTATTTAATAATTCGGTAAATCCACCAATTGGATTACCGTCTATAAAGACTTGTGGATAAGTCCTACCGGTTGTGCGAGAACGCAAGTCTTTAATCATTTCTGGCTGCTGATAGACATCATATTCAATAAACGCTAAACCCTTGTTGGCTAGTAATCGCTTTGCATGAGTGCAATAACCACAACCAGGTAGAGTGTATATTTCAAGTTTTGCCATTAATCCTCCTCGTTAATGCCTTCTTGAAGGCGGTGTAATGTTTTGATGGAGTTATTATCTAAAACAACAGTGCGTTGATAAATAGGGTTTACATTGAATAATTGTCAATGTAGTGTTGACAATGTAATGTTTGAGGAGTTGATATGGATACACTTGATGGACTTAAAACGGTTATCGCCGTCGTCGAAACATCGTCCTTTACTGCTGCGAGTGAGCGGCTAGGTATGTCTAAGGCATTGGTAAGTAAATACGTTGGTGAGGTTGAAAATGGTTTAGGCATTCGATTGTTTAATCGAACCACCAGACAACTTGCTTTAACAGAAGCAGGAAAGCGCTACTATGAGCAAGCAGTAACCTTGCTTGAACAGTTTTCGGCGATGGTCGACGATGTTACTGATGAGCAGATAAGTCCGCGCGGCCTTATACGAATCAGCGCGCCTGTGACTTTTGGCGAAATGAAATTAGCACCATTACTTACGGAATTTTCTAATCTCTATCCTGAGTTAAAAGTTGAGTTGATACTCACTAATCGAGCTATCGACATGCTGGAAGAAGCTATAGATGTGAGGCTTCGTATAGGGGGAGTTGATGATTCAAATATGATCGCTAGACACCTTAAAACTTATCCTCTCATATTATCTGCCGCACCTAGCTATATTCAACAATATGGTTTACCCAAATCGCCTCCAGAAATTGCAGAACATCGTTGCATTATCGACAGTAATTTCCGAGTAGGTAAACAGTGGCCTTTTATCTCCCCAGAAGGTGACTCAGCAACAATCAATGTTAGTTCTTCAATGGCAGCGAATAGTCCGCAAGCGGTTAGAGAAATGGCCATTGCGGGTGGCGGTATTGCTATGGTACCCAACTTCATAGTTGAAGATGCTATTGACGATGGTCTACTTTTACCGGTACTACCCGAATACACCACTTTAGAATTTGGTTTATATGCAATTTACCCACACAGAAAATATATCGCCAAAAAAGTCAGGTGTTTTATTGATTTTGCTTTAGATAAGTTTGCAGATAAATAAA